>Ga0209702_10000150_pt1:0-90000 | contig 136579 bp, 99 predicted proteins | sample FRY01_FD_187210 | JGI IMG/M metagenome (GOLD analysis project Ga0209702, IMG submission 187210) | Freshwater microbial communities from Lake Fryxell liftoff mats and glacier meltwater in Antarctica - FRY-01 (SPAdes) (version 2) | ecosystem: Environmental > Aquatic > Freshwater > Ice >...
GGGGGGGGGGGGGGGGGCGAATTAAGTCGGCTGACGTTTCGTTGGGCCTGATGACGATCTCGCAGACCGAAACTCTTGAAGATCGCGCCATGCTGGATGGTGATCCGTATGGAATGGGCGGATCAATGCCCGGTGGCATGGGGACTGGCGGAACAGGTGGCACTGGCACGACAACGACTGGCGGCACAACAACAACAGGCGGTACGGGTACAACCACGGGCGGCACTGTTACCACGACGACCGGCAGTACAGCAACCGGTGGCGGAAGTACTGGCACAACAATGGTGGGTTCGTTCCTTGGTGCGGTAAACGGCGGCGTATTGCGGCCGAGCGGGCAGGAATGGTTCGAGACGTTTGGCACCGATCCGCTCTCCGGCGTCGTGGCGGTCCATCGAGATTTACCAGGCGGGTTGTCGTTGTCGTATTCTTCAGATACAGCCTCCACGCTTCCAATTGTGGCGATCGACACGACATGGAATTCTGCAAGCCTGCCAACCGGACCGTTAACAGCCACGTTGAAGATCAACGGTGTCACACAATCGAGCGTCGTTATCGATCACACCGGGCTGCAGCAGGGATCACCGCTGCGCATAGCTCTGCAGGCTTCCACGCCGCTGGCTTCGGGCAAGTATGACGCACAGATTGAAGTCTCGGCACCTTCTGGAACGTACACACAAACGCAGACAGTGACGCAGCAGGTGCTGGTCGAAGATCGCACGACCAGCGCCTTCGGAAAAGGCTGGAGTCTTTCAGGCCTTGAACGATTGATCCCGCAAACCGGCGGCACGTTGTTTATCAACGGCGCGGGAGTCAGGACGTGGTATGACTCCAGCGGGATGGCGATGCCCGGCATGATGGCCAATTCGCCGCTTCTCCAGCAGACCGATATGTCATGGCGACTGAATCAACCAGATGGATCGTATCATACGTTCGATCCCACCGGACGACTGATGGCAAAAATTGACGCTCTCGGCAATACGCTGAGCTTTGGCTGGGATGCCACATCGGGACTCCTGACGACCTTCACTGATGCTGTCGGTCGCATCACCACGCTCGGCTACACGAACGGCAAGTTGAGCAACGTCACTGACTACGCTAGCCGATTTGTGGCATTGACGCATGGCACAGACGGGCAACTGGCCACAATCTCCAGTCCATCGTCGTTCCAGACCGGGCCGTGGACTCCGCCGGTGATGACTTACGGATACAACGCCGCAGGATTGATCGCGACGCTGACAGATCCCGCGTCACGTTCGACGTTGCTGACATACAGCTTTGCCGGACGACTCGCGTCCGCAGTCCTGCCCGGTGGCGCCGCATGGAACTTCGCTCCGGTGGCCATCGCCGGACTTGTCAACGTCGCCACTGGCAGTGGAACAACCACCAACCCGGCCACGCGAACTCAGCCTGCAAACGCCATCGCCACATGGACCAATCCGCTCGGCGGAATTCGCAAGCTGGCGGTGGATGGGCTTGGCAATGTCATCCGCGATGTGGCTTCGGACAATTCGGAAACCGTTTACACGCGAAATGCCAACGGGCAGATTTTGACGATCACGGCAACAGATCCAGACGGCAGCGGACCGTTACCTTCACCCGTCACGACGTATGTCTACAACACGAGTGGCCTGACAACACAAGTCACGCTGCCAACGGGTGGAGTTCGAACATGGGCATACAACGCTCAGAACCTGCCACTCACGGCCACGAATGAACTCGGCCAGACGACGTCTTATGTCTGGAACAGCAACCGCACTCTCGCTTCAACCACGGCACCCAACGGTGCGACGACTGCGTATGCCTACAACGCTCGTGGCCAGGCGACGACTGTCACATTGCCCGATCCTGATGGCAGCGGCCCTCTCACTGCAGCAACCATGACGTCGGTGTACGACACGTTCGGACGGCGAACCAGCCAGACAAATCCAGACGGCACATCACAAGCATGGCAATACAATAATCTCGATCAAGTCACATCGACTATCGATGAACTTGGCCGCCAAACACAGTACGACTATTCGTGGATGGGGCGAGTTGCTCACGTCAATCTGCCTGATCCAGATGGCACCGGCCCGCTGCCTGCACCAAGCGTTCACTACAACTTCGACGAACTTGGCCGCGTCACATCTGAGTTCAAATCGAACGTGTTGCTCAAAACTTATGTTTACAACACGGCTGGGCAGATCAGCAGCATGACGCTGACTGACCCCGACGGCACTGGACCGCTGACCGCCGCCACAACCGCGATGGTCTACGACTCTCTCGGTCGGATGACTTCTTCAACGGCTCCAAGTGGCGTAGGCATCGAGCCTGCGATCTCCACCGTCACCTATGATTCCATGAGCCGCGTTCTTTCAACCACATCGTCCGATCCTGATGGTGCAGGCCCGCAACTTTCCGCCGTCACGACTTTCACTTATGACGGACTCGGACGAACAAAAACCGTCACCGATGCGCTCGGTGGTGTGACGACCGTCGCCTACAACGCCGCAGGATTTCAGACGAGCGTCACGGATGCTCTGGGCCACACGTCGAGCGTTACATACAGCGTCGGCGGACAGGTGTTGACATCCACAAACGCACTCGGGGAAACGACGACGTTTGGCTACGACGCCTTTGGCAACACGACGTCTGTGACTCTGCCCGATCCGGACGGCAGCGGCCCGCTTCCCGCACCGGTGATCACGTCCACGTATGATCTATTCAGTCGCAGTATTTCCACGACAGCTCCCAACGGAGCGGTTTCGACGACGCAGTACAACATCAACGGTCGCGTTCTAAAACAAACGGCTGCTGACGGCTCATTCGTGACGATGTCTTACGATGCGGCGGGACAGGTGATGGCTGCCACTCAACACAGTGGCGCAGGCTTCCAGCCTGCGATGACTATCACCGCGTCACTCACCCGCGACAACCTCGGTCGCGTCACATCCACCGCCGATCCCGCCGGAACAACATCCTCCACGTTCAACGCCGCTGGCAACGTCGCGACAGTCACCGATGCCACCGGCAAGACTGTCAGTTTCACATACGACCTCTGGTCACGCCGCATCACGACCACTGATGGTCTCGGCAACATCACCACGCTGGCATACAACGCGGTCGGCCAAGTCGCATCCACGACCGATGGGCTAAATCACGCGACGAGCTATATGTATGACGCAGCCGGACGTTTGATTTCCAGCACCGATGCCAACAACGCCGTGACACGTTACGAATACGATCGTCTCGGCCGCAGCACAAAGCTCACTGATCCCGTCGGCAATGCGACGGCATGGACGTACGATGCCCTTGGTCAGTTGCTCACCGATTCGCAAATCCTCGCGGGCGGAGCAACAGCGATTCGCACGTATGTCTACGATGTGGTCGGCAAAGTCACCTCTCGCACCGATCGCGACGGTCGCACCATCACGTTTGGATACGATCATCTCGGCCGACAGACTCAGCAAAACTGGCTCACTGCCGGAGCCGCCGTCAACACGATCACGACGACGTACAACGCGGCGATGAACGTGTCATCCATCAGCGACAACGATTCATCCAACGCCTTCACGTGGGACATCATGGGCCGATTGCTCTCCAGCAGCAACGCCGGAACGGCTTACGCTCCGATCGTTGTGCTGAGTCAAACTTATGACGCACTTGGTTGGCAGAACACGCTGTCAGCGACGATTAATTCCATCGCCGATTTTGTGAACACGTATTCGTATGACACTGCTGGAAGAATGTCGCAGATCACGCAAACCCGTGGCGTAGGCTTCCAGCCTGCGAACTCATCGCTCAGTGACAAACGAATCGACATGACTTACGACTCCGTCGGCCGCTTCACATCCATCGCCCGTTACGAATCGCTGACCACCACTAACTCCGTCGCCACATCAAACTACGTCTACGACAACGCCGGTCGATTGACGAGTCTGCAACATGTGGGGCAGGCTTCTAGCCTGTCTGGCTACACCTATACATGGAACGCCGCCGACCAACTCACATCCATGAACTCCGTCCGCGACGGCCTGACCACATATTCCTACGACGCCACAAGTCAGCTCACCGGAGCCGACCACACCGGGCAAACCGATGAAACATTTTCCTACGACGCCAACGGCAATCGCGTCTCTTCCGTAGGACAGGCTTCCAGCCTGTCCACATACACCGTTGGCACCCACAACCGCATCCTCAACGACGGCACATCCACCTACACTTACGATCTTGAAGGCAACCAACTCTCAAAAACCAACATCACCACCGGAGCCAAAACCGAATACTCGTGGAACCACGCCAACCAACTTGCCGCCGTTACGTTCAAAACGTCAGCAAACGTCGTGACAAAATCGGTGCAATATCAGTACGATGCCCTCGGACGCCGCATCGGCAAATCTGTGGACGACACCGGAGACGGCACAATGGACCGCAGAGAATCCTTCATCTACGACGGAGCCGGTTTGCTCGCCGATGCGGCAGGTTCGATCCACATCGCCGGTCCCAACGGAGCGACGAATCAAGCTGGCTGGACCGATCAAATGGTGCTCTCTTTCACAGATTCCGACGCTGACGGCTCCAACTCTTCGCAACTCACCGCCCGCAACCTCTATGGTCCAGCTGTCGATCAAATCTTCGCCACCGAAGGCGCCAGCGGCTCACTGCTCTGGTCGCTCGCCGACCACCAAGGCACACCCCGCGACTGGGCCGCTCGTTCATCATCCACCGGCACCACAACCATCGCCCAACACACCCGCTACACCGCCTTCGGAGCCATCGATTCCATCGTGGACAGCACCGGCAATCCCCTCGCCGCCACCGCCACTCCGCTCCCATCCTTCACCGGCCAACTCTACGACGCCGACGCCGGACTCATGTACTACCGAGCCCGCTGGTACGACCCACAACTCGGTAAGTTTCTGAACGACGACCCGATGGGATTTGGGGCAGGAGATGTGAACGTGTCGCGCTATGTGGGGAATGGCGCGACAATTGGAACAGACGCGGCAGGACTCCAAGATGGCATTGACCACCGTCAGAACATTGAGCTTCGGGAGAGACAGGCCCGTCTTCCTCCGCCTCTTTCAGTCAACACGGGAGCTGGTGCTGGAAACATATGGCACCAGTCCAATCATTCCATCGTGCTGAGAATCCCAAAAGGACAAGACCCTAAAGAATTTATGGAACAAATCTATGAAGACCTAATGAAATTCACTCACTTCAACAACAATCACAACACTGAAGCCCGCGTTGAAGTGCGACCCAACGGGGAATACGCTTTCTTCGAAATGATTGGCTGGGATGGTTTTTTCTCGACACACCTTGTCGGAAATGCTGAAGACGTTCCGGTTAAACTATCGTATGACAAGGAAAAATATCTGGTAACTGCCCGGACTGCAGAGGGCCACATGTTGGAAGGAACCCGTACGTGGAGAGTCACCTTGGCAACGGAAGCCATGTATGGAGGAGAATATTTAAGAATAATGACGGGGTCTCGGGATCGACCAGTCGGTACACTGAATAATTATGGCGCTGCTATTGCCGGCACGGAGGCGCAAATGCTGGTCTGGACGCAGTACCTTCAGAACATTGCGGAAGCGTATGGGCAAAATGCCATAGTTGAAACAAAAGGGCCATGGCCCCTTCTTGGCAACTAGCGGTTTGCGCCACCGTGAGGTTATTGTCAACAGGCTTATAGGTGCTGACTTTCAGTGGGTACCGCGAGGTCACCAATGTTCAGATTCGGTCGTTATTCGGAAGAGGCAAGGCCGGCAAAATCACACTCAATACAGGGTCTAAAAGTCTTGTGGTGGTTGCTAGTTGCCGTATGTGTGGTAATGATCGTTGGATGTGGCGATTCAAGATCGCGACGGACAAACGTCGCATCTCAATTGCGGTGCTTTGCTGACGATTTTCGCGCAAATCCTGCAGACCTGACTAAATTGCAAGAGATTATAGATGTACTGGACCACGGTGAATACTCATTTGATCGAACTTATGCTTGTGGTGAGTTGCAGAGACTTGGGGCAATCGCAAAGCCAGCCGTTCCGGCATTAGTACGGGCATTGGATTGCGGTGACCGATACGTTGAACGTGAAGCACCTCGGGCGTTGGGCTCAATGGGGGAAGAGGCGCGAGACGCAGTCCCGGCCTTGATCGCGAATTTGCGAAAGCCGAAAGGCGATGCAAGGTGGTTTACTGCCGACGCACTTGGTGCTATCGGGGTCCCGGCTCTAATAGCAATCCCTGAACTCGAAATCGCCGCAAAGTCCGACGACGTGTTCATGGTAGAGTCGGCAAGTCATGCACTCAAACGACTCAGGGAAATTCAGAAGCATTGAAGTCATCCAGTCGCCGGGAGCGACAAAAAGTGGCAAGTGAGTAGTCGGGGCAGTGAGTAGTCGGGGCGATCCATAAATACCGCATTGGCAGGCACGACAAATGGTGGCAAAAACCGAAAACTGGACCTATGTTGACTCATTGGGCTCTAAACGCCAGATTTGGTACCAATTGCTGAGAAGCAATGAACTGGCCGAGGTGATTTCGCATGTCATGTTAGTTTGAACATGTCTTTGTGTGAACACGGTTGGATGACGTATGCAATTGAGAGTTAATATTGTTGGCGCAATCGAGCCGCTTGATCGTGGTGAACGATTCGAGTTTCCATTGATAGATTTTCTGGAACCGTTAGGCGGAGATATTCTTGCTTCGGGGACGCACATGTTGCGAGGGGAAATCGAAGGATGTGACATCGTTCTTGAAGTACCCGACGAGGATGCGTTTCAACAAGTGTTCGAAATTCTGCGAACAGGCAGAATTTCAACAGGCTCCAGCGTTTCGCGGCTCACGGAAGCGGGAGACTGGGTTCTGATCCGGCAGTTTTGAATCGGTATGTTGCAGGGGGCAAAAGGCAGCAAAAGGAATGGCACTGTTGTGATATCGGTCTACCTACACTTACGATCTGGAAGGCAACCAAACCGGCAAAACCAACATCACCACCGGAGCCAAAACCGAATACACGTGGAACCACGCCAATCAACTTTCTGCAGTCACGTTCAAAACGTCCACAAACGTGGTGACAAAATTGGTGCAGTATCAGTACGATGCTCTTGGACGCCGCATCGGGAAAAGCGTGGACGACACCGGAGACGGCACAATGGACCGCAGAGAATCCTTCATCTACGACGGAGCCGGTTTGCTTGCCGATGCCGCCGGTTCGATCCACATCGCCGGACCCAACAGAGCCCTCAAGCAAGCTGGCTGGACCGATCAAATGATCCTCAGCTTCACCGATTCCGATGCCGACGGCTCACCATCTCCTATATTTACCGTCCGCGACCTCTACCGTCCGGCTGTTACGAGCGATACGGGAATTCAGAACGTTCGCTGCGGGAATTCGGATGTGGATGAGTAATGGAGACTTTTTTGAAAGCACTCCAGCATGTATCCTTCCGGGTTTCCGGGGTTTGTTTGCTCCTGGATTCATCCGTCGCCAGAGCAGCTTCTGACTCACTATGTCTGAACCCGGCTTCAAAACGCATTTGCATGAACTGCGAACTCTCGTTGACGCTGCGCTCGCGGATGAACTGGCCAAAGCGAACTGGCCTGCCAACCTGAAGTCCGCTGCCGAATATAGTTTGATGGCCAGCGGCAAGCGGTTGCGACCGGTATTGGTCCTTTTGTCGAACGACGTGTGTGGCGGTCAGCAGAAAGACGCCATTCCTGCCGCATGTGCGATTGAGATGATTCATACGTATTCGTTGATTCATGACGATTTGCCATCCATGGACGACGATGATTTCCGCCGCGGACGTCCGACCAGTCACAAAGTCTTCGGCGAGGCGCTGGCCATCTTGGCTGGAGATTGCCTGCTCACTCTGGCTTTTGAGACCATTTCGGCCACGACGAATTCATCCAGTATTTCCGACAGTCGGCAAATCGCGGAACAGGTTCGGATTCTTGCCGCAGCTGCGGGCGGAGCCGGTATGGTTGGTGGACAGGTGCTGGATTTGGAAGCCGAACGTGGTGCCTTTAAAGCTGACAAAAGTCCGGCGAAGATGACAGGAAACGGCGAAAACCACAGTTGTGAGCAAGATTCTTCTGCGGTTAATACGGGGGCGAATTCAGCAGATCCTGCCGTAGACCGATCAGATCCGTCGCTGACAAACTCGAAAACTGTCCAGAACGATTCCAACCAAACGGCGGAGACTCGCGTAGTAGAACTCAGCCAAATCCATAAAATGAAGACAGGAGCCCTGATCGCAGGTGCTTTGGAACTCGGCGCAGCATCGGCTGACGCAGATGAAAACAGTCGAAAACAACTACGACATTACGGCCACTGCATAGGATTGGCGTTTCAAATCGCGGATGATCTGCTGGACGTCACTGGTGATCAATTGAAGCTCGGAAAGAAACCAGGGCGTGATGCGGATCTTGGAAAACTGACTTATCCCGGTTTACTGGGAATTGAAAACAGCCGTGCGAAGGCTGAACAACTTGTGCAGGAAGCATGTGATGCGGTTGCTGTCTTTGGCGATCGCAGCAGATGGCTCACGGAACTGGCCCGATTTATTGTAGAAAGAGATCACTGAGCGGATTGGCGTTAGATGCCGATCACTGTTTCTGTCTTTGTTTTCTTACTCCTGATCCTAATCGGATTTGCCTGAACGCCGACCTCCAAGTCCCGACGCGCGATGAATCGATTAGGATTATGATTAAGAGTAAGATTAAGAGGACAACGAGAAAACTTCGCGATGAACACCGCTCTACAGATCCAACACGAAAAAGAGACAAAGAATGTCATTCGAAATTCTAAGCGGTATAAGATCCCCAAAAGATCTGCAAGGGCTGAGTGAATCAGACCTTATTCATTTGTCGCATGAAATCCGCGAAGCACTACTCACAATCGTCTCAGATCGCGCCGCGCACTTCGCGAGCAATCTCGGCGTCATCGAGCTCTGCATCGCCCTGCATCTGACTTTCGACTTTTCAAAAGATCGACTTATCTGGGACACCGGCCACCAAATCTATCCCCACAAATTAATCACCGGACGATTTGATCAGTTCTCAACGATTCGCCACCGCGGCGGGCTGATGGGATATCCGAATCCCGCAGAAAGTGAATACGACCTCTTCGTCACAGGACATGCAGGCAGCAGCGTCTCGACGGTGCTGGGCATGAAAGCGGCCGACGATTTGTTGTTCAAAGACGGCCGCAAATCCGTTGCGGTCATTGGTGACGGTGCCCTGCCCTCTGGTATCGTGTTTGAAGCAATGAATAACGCCGCTGGCCTGAAGAAAGACCTGCTCGTCATTCTGAACGACAACAAAATGGGTATCTGCCCGCGCGTCGGCGGGCTGGCAAGTTATCTCGATAAGGCGCGTGTCGCACCGTTCTACAACGGCTTGAAGCGCGATGTGTCGTGGCTGCTGAACAAGGTACCGCTCGTCGGTGAATCAACAGAGAAGATGCTGGGCGGATTCAAGGACGCTGTGAAGTCATTTCTGCACGGCGGGATGTTGTTTGAGGAAATGGGATTTCGCTATATCGGCCCGGTTGATGGCCATGATATTGCGACGCTTCGCCGTTCACTGGAAATGGTCCGAGACGTCAAAGGACCTGTATTGCTGCATGTCTTCACCGAAAAAGGCCACGGCTTCGAACCCGCCTGCAAAGATCCGGTTAAATTCCATACGCCGTCACCATTCAAACGTGACACCGATAACGAAATCGTCCCGGTTAAGAAATCAGCCGAAATCTCGTACACGGAAGTGATGTCAGACGCGATTCACGAAGCGATGGGCGAAGACGAACGAGTCTGCGTATTGACGGCCGCGATGTGCGCCGGCAACAAACTTGAACACATCCGTGATGAGTTCCCGGATCGCTTCTTCGACACGGGCATTTGTGAAAGTCACGCCGTGGCATTCGCAGGCGGGATGGCCAAGTCGGGCATGAAACCGATTGTGGATATCTACAGCACATTCCTGCAACGCAGCTTCGATCAGATTTTCCAGGAAGTCGCACTTCAGAATCTGCCAGTCATCTTTTGTCTTGACCGCGCTGGCTTGTGTGGCCCCGATGGACCAACGCATCACGGCGTCTTTGACAACAGCTACATGCGCATCTTCCCGAACATGATCGTGATGGCTCCTGGTGACGAACTGGAAGTCAAAGCGATGCTGGACTTCGCTCTCGAAAGCCCATCACCGGTTTCGATCCGCTATCCGAAAGCAAAAGTCGAGCAAGTCCAGCGCGAAGTGGCACCGATACAGTTTGGCAAGGCAGAAGTTTTATCGTGGGGTCAGGACGGCAACATTCTGTCCTGCGGAACGATGCTGTCTCAAGCGGTTGCCGCAGCAGGCCGACTGCACAAAGAGGGTCTGAGCGTCGGCGTGGTCAACATGCGTTTCGTCAAACCAATTGATAACAGCGTCGTGGCCAAAGCGGCCGCGACTGGTTTCGTCATTACGATCGAAGAAAACGCCTTCATGGGCGGTTTCGGCAGTGCGGTTCTGGAATCGGCCAATCAACAGGGGCTGAACACCGAACGCTTCAAAGTCCTGGCGATTCCTGACGCCTTCGTCGAACACGGCGACCGAGATGAATTACTGGCCGAATTAGGACTCGATGCAAGCGGCCTTGTGCATGCTGCAAGAACATTGTGCCATCTGCCAGTATCGCCTGCATCCGATCATCGCATCACGATCGAAACATGAACGGCGAGCAAAAATGGCGAGCGGCATGCGTCAGCTTGCCGGTACGATGCAATTCCTCAATTCCCCGGTCATTTGGTTGAATCTGAATCGTACAGGAGTGTTGAAGTCCTGCCGATGTATCGCGGCGCCGCTGCCATTGTTCCGCTGGCTCACGCATTGTTCCGCTGGCTCACGCATTGTTCCGCTGGCTCACGCATTTTCTTCGCGATACAATATCGATCGATTCAGAATCACGAGCTCACAGTGAAGCAGGCAGACTATGGCAACAGAAACATCTGATCGCAAAAAACTGACATATCAAGACTACGCTCTGATCCCGGAAGATGGTTGTCAGCACGAGATTATTGATGGGGAGCATTTCGTGAATCCGGCCCCTTCTACGTATCACCAGGCAGTTTCACGACGACTTCAGTTTTTGCTTTATACTCAGATTGAATTGACGAAACGCGGTGTCGTCATTGACGCACCATATGACGTACAACTCTTCAAACATGATATTCTCCAGCCAGATCTGATTGTTGTTCTGAAGGATCGGCAGCACATCATCACACCAAGCAGAATCGAAGGGACACCCGATCTGATCGTGGAGATTCTTTCGCACTCCACCGCAACCCGCGATCGCAAGTTGAAGCGTGCGACGTATCAGAAAGCAGGCGTTCCGGAGTACTGGATTGTCGATCCATTTGAGCAGAAAGTGGAACAACTGGTCCTGCAAGACGGCATTTACAAGCTGTTGGCTGCGAGCGACGTTTTAGAATTGACGATCATCGAAAACGTGACAGTGCGGTTAGAAGAAGTCTGGCAATCTCCGTAGTGACGTGCGATTATTTTCCATGTGCGGAGTCGTTGATGAGATGCTCGTTTCAGTTCGCTCCGTTCGGCTCGATGTTGTTCATGTGACGGGCAAAGCTGTGATTTGACTTTCAAGGTTTCGAGCGTCCATTCCCCTTGCCACGCAACACTACGGGAATGTCGGTTTCCAATCCGAATCCTTCAGCATCGCAATCGCTGTGTTCATCTCCAGTCGTTTCAAACTCCCAGAAGCATAACTGAGGACTCGGCATCGGACGCCAGCCGCCAAGGTCGTCGTCACCATCACCGTCCCAGTCGCCCGCGAGGGGAATATCGAATTCGCTCAGATAAACTCGATCACGAGGCTGCAATTTTCCGGAACTCTGCAGTTCCCAGAGTCTCCTCCCCGCAGGGGCTCTGCCACCGTGAAACGAAACGGCAACCTCGTCAATCCCGTCGCCATTCCAGTCACCGATCACAGGATCACTTCCCGGTGCGCCAAACAGAAATCGCTCTGCAAAAGTCCCATCGTGCCGCGTGTCAAAAGCCCACGCTAATCCTTCACCAGGACCCGGAGACATCACGTATCCGATCTCAGCCTTGCCGTCACCATCAAGATCTGCCGCGACCGGAACCCACTGATCAGATTCAAGAATGATCTCCGGGATTGCCGGTGCAGTGACTGCTTCAACACCGCGCAATTGAAACTGCACTGCGAGCCTGTTGTCACTCGTGCGATGACTGACAGCGATGTCACAGATTCCATCTCCATTCCAGTCACCGGTCAGAGGTCGATCGCCCGGTGCTCCGAATTCAATCGTTTCATCCGGCGCGCCATCGCGATTCGTATCGATCAACCACGTACCATTGCGGAACACGCCAACTGCGGCGAAGGCAGGGGAATCCGACACGACAGCGTGAATCGGCAACAGATAATCAACCGGAGGACTTTGCAGCGATCGCAAATTGATCGTACCGTTCACCTTTCCAGTCGTCTTCGTATCGACCAGCACTCGAAATGACGGTCCAATCTGATGAGGGGGGATTGACTCATGGAAAGGCGTTACCAATGAAAACGGACCGGAGACGGAAGTGACCGTTGCTTCCACAGGCTCCCCACCCACATTGATGACGTAGAAGCAACGCCCCACCACACTGTCACGCGGAACAACTCCCAGATCGATTGTGGAAGGATGTTGGCCATACTTGAAGACGCTCATAACTTCGATAAATGGTCCTTCAATACAACTTGTCACTCGCATCGCAGCCGATTTTATTTTCTCGCCTTCTCCAAAACGGAACACAACGTCGTGCAGGCGCTCCCCTGAATCCACTTGCGGACAGCGGATTCCAAAATCCACCGTTGAGTGAGGCTCGATGGTAAGTGAAGGCGTCGGATCAAACTCGAAATATGCTGGCAATGACGGAAGCTCGACCATCACCAGCGGCTGATCTGTTGTATTCCTGAGTCGAAATCGCCGAGTATAAAGTTCTCCACGTTTCCAGTTACCAAGTGACACCACCTGCTGATGCGTCAGAGGCTGAAAACTATGATCCGTAAACGGCAGAAGTGTCGACGGACCAGCGGGCGGCCCAACGTCGATCTGAACTTCAGAAGAAGCCAGTTCTCCAGCATTCTCACTTTGAATATAGGCACGCTTAACGATTGTCCGAGCGACGCGAAAACCAAACATCGGCTTTGAGCTTCTTGAGTCGCACACAAACCGTGCCGCCGACCGAAGGTCAGCGGCATCGGTCCATGCGGAACCTCCACGTAGCCTTTTCTGGCCTCTCTCCGTCCTCGTTTGTTGCATATCGGAATGAATCCATTCCGACAGGTTTCCAATCATGTCAAAAAAACCAAAGTTATTTGGCATTCTGCTGCCGACGTTTTCCGGACCGACCTCAGGCTGTTCGCACACTGCATAATTGTTCCGCCAAAATTGATCGTCTCCAAACGGACAGACTGACTGAGTGCCGGCTCGACACGCGATTTCCCATTCATCCTCCGTCGGTAATCGATAACCGGTCAGCTCGACAGCATTCGCTTTCTGGCGGCAGAGCGCCCTTGTTGGGCCGTATCGTTCAACTGTGTAGCAATGTTCGCTTTCCGGAATGCCCTCAAGCTCACTCAGTCGATTGCAAAATTCGGCCGCATGAAACCATCCCACACTATTGATTGGCCGCTGAGGATCTTCAGGGGCACTACTTTTCCAAAAGGACTCTCCGACTCGCCAGAATTGATAGCGCGTGACTTCGGTCGAGCAGATCGCGAATGAATACGAAAGCGAGACCGATCTTTGGTCCTCGTTCCGGAGCAACTCTGACGTATTTCTGCCGGGCTCATCTGCCGGAGATCCAACCGTGGCTTCCTGTGGACCGGGAAGAACGATCATTTCTGAGACATGCATGGGCAGATACCAGCCACCGTCGAGCGGCAATAGCTTTTGCTCCAGAAGCGGGCGGAGCTCATGCATTCGTTCTTCCATCCCCCATTTTCGCAGCAGATACTGGATGCAGCAATGTACTTCCGGATTCAATTCATTCGCGTACCAATGGAGAAGCGTCTCCGGGAGATCTGTATTGGTATCGATTATGCCTTGCGCTGCAGTATTCACCTCCACGCGATCATAGTGACTGAGCGCCAGCAGCAGCCCTGCTTTTGTCGATGCGTCGTTCTCGGCAAACAACTGCCGAACGAGGACTTCAGAAGGCAGCAATTGGCACGCCCGATAAATCGCATCCGCGCGAAGATCCGGTTCGACATTCGCGGAAAAAATCTGCCACGAAGGAGATACGGTACCAGGCCCGTCCGAAGCGTTCCCTTTCAATGCGTTCAAGCTGGCAGTGGATTCATTAGCGATGCGACCTTCGGCTGGATCATGTTTCTCTTTGATCACTTCGCCAGCATCAGAAGTGACAGGGACCCCATCCGTTTGAGTCACTTCGATCCGCTGCGATTCCAATGTTCCTCGTCTAAAAGCGTCTGTCGGGCGAAACCACCAAAAGCCGAATGAGCCCATCGCTGTCGCTATGAGAACCAGCAAACCAATGCCGAAAGACCGACTGGGCCGTCCGTCTGCGGGTGCGTCGGTCGAGTTCGATTGGATCGTTGTTTCCTCAAGAAGCGATCGAGTTCGAATATCGATCGTGTCGTCCAAAAACTGAGCATCTTCACCAATCGATAGGTGATATTTCAGAGGCCCTACTTCCCGCACCAATTCGCCAAGTCCTTCATCCATTGAGAATGGTGCCAGGGCTTCTGCCACTTCCCTCGCCGAACCGAACCGCTGATCTGGATTTTTCGCCAGTAACTTTGCGACAATGTCTGACAGCGTTTTTGGAACGTCTGCCCGCAATTCTTCGACAGGCGGCGCTATTTCGTTGGCAAGAACCGACAGGTTTTTGAGCAACGTCTGCCTGCGTCCGCCCAGTGGAGATTTTCCCGTCAGCAGCGCAAACAGCGTGGCTCCAAGGCCGTAAATGTCGGCTCGATAATCGACGTTGTGGGTGTCTTCGGCCTGTTCGGGAGCCATGTAGTCCACGGTTCCCATCAATTGACCAGTGGCCGTGCGTTCTTCAACAGACATGGAATGCAACGGATTCAACAGAGCCAGGCCCAAGTCCAAAATCTTCAGTTGTCCGTCCCGTGACAACATCATGTTTCCCGGCTTGATATCCCGATGCACCATATGCGCTTGGTGAATCGCATCGACACCATTCGCAGCTCTGCGAACCAGCTCACAGGCGTGGCCGATCGAAAGAGGCCCCAACGCCTTCAGCAATGCCGAAAGATCGACTCCGTCAATAAACTCCATTACGAGGTAACCAACGCCGTCTGTCTCATCCGCGTTGAACGCTCGCACGATGTTCGGATGATCAACCTTTCCTGCGGCCTCCATTTCCCGACGGAAACGACTCTTATGATCTGAGTCAGGACTGCGATCAGCCGACAGCACCTTGATGGCTACCGTATTGCCAAGTCTTGAATGGCGGGCTTTAAAGACGACTCCCATGCCGCCTCGACCAGCGACTTGAATCAGTCGATACTGACCAAGCATCTGGCCGTCTTGCACAATCGCTGCGGAGTCCGAACGGACTAATGAATCTGATCGAAGCTGTTGCCGTGCGTCGGATTCCAGCGGCAGGCTTTCCAGAGCTGCCACGACACTTCGGAACGAATCTTCGTCCAAAAATCGCGGAGATGGCATTGTGCCGCTCTTCCGAAGACTGTCGGTGAGTTCGTCGGATGCAGCCTCAATCCCCTGCATGGTTTCGACACACTTGGCGCACAATTCCAGATGCTGCTCAACATCTGTCGCGCCGCCTTCGGACAGTTTCCCGAATGCATAATCCGCGAGCTGTTCAGTTTGTGGGCACTTGTCCAAGGTCATATCCGTATGCTTGAAGTCAATTGAGCCTGGCGAGCGGCAGAACGTCAGCCTTTTGGTACTCGATTTCAAATAGTAGACCTCACTCTCTGAGTGAGGCAGCCCGCATTCGTCACTCAGAGAGTGACGTCTACTTTAATCGCAAATCGACTGCCCTTGGGCGAAAAGCCCTTCGAGTATTCTTTTGACGTGCGATCCCGCATACAACAAGAACTGGAAAGCGTCATTCCTTCCTGGAAATATGAGTTGTCCGTCACAGCAAGTCTTCAAGTTCCTGCAGTTCATCGCGTAACCGCTTCAGGATTTTGTACCGAGCCTGACGAACGGTACCCTGACTGACGCCCAGGTCGGCTGCCACATCCGCTGTTGGCTCGGCATCCACAGCCGTCCGCCAAAACGCCTGCCACGTTTTGTCTTCGTAATCGATCTTTATAGCCTCCAGCACCGGCCGCAGCATCAAAATGCTTGCTGGTTCGGTGTTCAGGTCACTGATGCTTCCTTCATTCGGAGCTTCCAGGTTAGCGATCAATCCCGCCACATCGCCTTGAGAGATCCCGTGCTGTGCGATCGCCGCATCGCGAAAGTAGTCGCTGATAACGTTCCGAGCGATCGTTTTCAGCCATCGCCGCAGCCCTTGCCCCAGTTGATCACGCCGAAAACTGCCGATCGACTTGAAGACACGCACCAAAACATTCTGCACCAAATCCGCCGAATCCGTCTCGCTCACTCCTCGCCGCCGACAGCGTGAATAGATCAACGCACTGTAAATCCCCACAAACTGACACCACGCCTCATGCTCCCCCGCGATCACGCGCTTGAGCAGATTCGTAGACGTCGATACGGATGAAAGTTCTGAAGGAGTCAACTGGCAGGCACCGGACCAAAAAAGGGTGAAGTCGTCAGAGTTTTTCCACTGGCTCGTAGTAGCTGGCAGAGCGGATTATGGTCGATGGAACACCCAAATTCGAGGTCACAGTTTCCAGAATATGGCAATACTTCGAATATCGAGTGACGGTCGATCGTTTAACAATTCGACACATCTTCGGTCCTTCTGTAAAAACTCATCTTTTAGCTGGTCCGGGAGATATTCCAGAAACAAATGGATTCGGAACTTTTGCCATGTCACCCTCGAAGAGACAGTCTTTTTTGACGGGGAAGTCAGGCTGACACGCCACCCCTTGGTTTGTGAGGGAACTCGGCGCCTACTTCGGTCGTGACCGCTGGTGCCATCTGCGGAGAGGAAAAGTATCGATGCTGTATTCGCCAGCGGGGGCGCCCGTCTCAGGGGGTACGGCCGCAGAATACTTTCTAAAAATGTTTTAGCTATCAGGGAGTGGCTTGGTCTTGCAACGGATTGCATGTAATGGTTCTTGGCAATAGCTGGATTGGATGCGGAAATATGCGAAACTTGCAGTCGTTGATGTCTCGTGTTGTAAAATGCACTTCATTGAAGCCATCGAATCGCCCCGATCGAAGAAAAAAGAGCCGTAGAGCACTGAGTTGGCAGGCTGAGGCGTGTGAGGATCGCACGCTGCTCAGTTCAGTCACCGGTGCAGTTTTCGAGGATCTCGGCAACGATGGAATTCAACAGCCCAGCGAAAGGCGGCTGAACGGTTTTCCGGTCACGCTTTGGCGAGCCGGCGCAGACAAGTCGGTCGGCACGGCTGACGACGTTTTTGTCTCTAAGGCACTCACAGATTCTGCAGGGCTGTATCAATTCGCTGTAACGACAGTTGACCAGTACCGAGTGCGGTTTGGCGGCAACGTTGGAGCGTGGAAGTTCTCGGTTCCGAATGTGTCCTCGGGACAAACGACCAGTGATGTCGATGCGGGCGGTTTTTCAGCTGCATTCTCTGCGGGACAGGGTGCATCCGACGTCGCGATTGATGCTGGCATCTCTCACAATGGGATCGCAGCATCCCGAGCCCGATGGTTAAAGTCTGCCCACAACTTTCAACGCAGCGCACCAAATTATAGCCTGAACTACTTCGGCAACGGCGAAAAGTGGCTGAAGGGTGATTGGCATGGAAAAGGGCAATGGTACTTTGTTACGCCAGCAGGCGATCTTTATGCGTGGAATCCAGCGATCCGCGACGCCGTTGGTGAGTACATCGCATCTGTCGGCGTTGAAGTCTATGCAAACCCACTGCTACTGCACTCAACTCTTGGCGAAGTCGGCGTCACAGGCACCAGTTCGCGTCAACTCGCCTGGGATCTTGACTCTCAGTTAAGTCTACGGGCCTACTCAACATGGAACGAAGCCTACGGTGGGCTTGGTGTACGCTGGGTGAGTGGAGATAAAAACCAATATGGAACTACGTGGTACTTCATTCGTCCGGATGGAGCCTTCCATGCCTGGGACGGGCGCAAAGATCAGGCCACTGGAGCAAAATTAGCACAGCTTTCTCCGGCGGAGTTTCAAGACCCAATTCTGGTCACAAACGCTGTTCGTCCAGCCGCTGGTGATACCGCTCAACTCATCCGTGAAGCGTTCGGCATTCGCCGAACGATAAGTCGGCCTTCAAAAGTGACTTCCGGCACGGGGGTCTGGTTCGAAGGTAGTTTGAACCAGTTTGGAAATACAATCTACTTCCTGAATCGAGACGGGCATCTTTTTGCGTGGAATGGTTCAACAACCGAGAGCGGGCGACGTGTCGCTGCTCTCCCAGCACTGACCTATTCATTTCCAAGCGTTCTTTCCAATGCAGAATACCACGTCGATCAGTCATCCGTGTCCGCTGCCGCATGGGACCTGAACAGGCAGTATGCCCTGAGATCGCCGGGTTGGTATTCCCAAAACTGGGCCGGCATGAACGAAAAGTGGCTCGACGGCACGACTGTCGCCTCCGGAAAGAAAACGTACTTCATCATCCTTCCATCGGGTGAAGTTCGACGTGTCAACTCCTGGAAAAGCAGCCCTCGGTCGGTTGATTCTACGTATCTGACCACATTGTCGCCGGTCTATTACCAATTCCCTGAGCTTTTACACAATGCAGTACGAGAAGTGGCATTTGCCACTGACGGTGGAACAGGCTCCGCCGATAAAGTTTCACCGGTCATCTCTTTGGATGGCACGTCGACAACGATGCTGTCAAATGGCAATGTTACAATCACTGGTCAGGTCACGGATAACACAACGGGAGTCGATACGCTGCTCGCTCAGTTGGATCTTGGGGATGCCGTAAATGTGGCATTTGCTGCCGACGGCAGATTCACATTCACGACTTCCGCATCCGTGTCGGGATCATCGGACGGGGCACACGTCATCCGGTTTCGAGCCACCGACAAGGCTGGCAACGTGTCGGCGCTAACAACGCTCAACTGGACATTGGATACTATCGCACCGATCGCAACGGGCAACTTGACAGGCACTCTGCAAACCGCTCCTCAGCAACTGTTGATCAACTTTAGTGAGGCAATGCCTTCGTCCGCCCTTGTCCCTGGAAACTATTCTTTGCGGGTTCTTGGCGGCACACGCAATGGAGAACAGATTCCGATTCAATCCGTCAACTCGACATCAAGCAATCGGGTCGTGCTCTTACTGAACTCCCCGCTTGAAAACCTAAGCTATCAACTTACGTTGTCATCCGCCGTTAAGGATGCCGCAGGAAACAGAGCGACTCCTTCATCGTTCAGCTTTACTGTGGCCCAACCGACGCGGCTATCAGAAATTTCCCCAGCTTCAGGCGAGGAGATGGTGAGCGTCACTCGCGAGACTGTGATCCGCTTCGATCGACAGGTCGATCCGGCCACAATCACTCCACAGACGTTCTTTATCACCGCGGCCAGTGAACCCGTCACGGGCAGAATTCGTGTTTCCCCGACGGAGCGGTTCGCCACATTCTTCTACGACAATCCTCTGCCTGCCTCGACCAGGGTAGTTGTCAGCGTTGATGGTGACAAGATCATGGGGCGCGATGGGATGCCCCTTGATGCGGACAACGACAGCGAACCTGGCGGTGCGGGCGTTTTTGAATTTACCACTCTGCCGCTGACACTGATTGCCAATACCAGTGTCTGGGGATATGTCTACGACTCCTATAACACGATTCCTCAGGAGTTGGCACCCATCGCCGTGCCAACGGGCGACCCGCTGTTTGACCCAGCAGGAACGGGGAATGCAAAGATTCCGTTCGTGCGAGCCGAATTCTATGCAGGGACTGGCACCAACACGGACGATCCCCGATTGCGTCCGAATCGCGTAACCAGCTTCATAGATGCCAGCATGGTGTATGGCTCGGACACATTGCGAGCCCGAGCGTTGCGTGCGATTGACGGCAGTGGCCGCTTGAAAATGACTTCGGATGGCATGCTCCCGCTCAATAACCTGACAAGCTTCCCGAACGGTGTGCTGGCCAACGAAAATAAGGGACAATTCCCCAACGATCAATTGCCGGTTGCCGGCGATGTGCGCGCTGCAGAGTTTCCGGGTCTTACAGCTCTCCACACACTGCTGGCACGCGAGCACAACCGTAAAGCCGACGAGATCAAGGCGGCTCATGCCAACTGGAGCGATGAGCTGATCTACCAGACAGCTCGAAAATGGGTGAGTGCGATCATCCAAAACATCACGTACCAGGAGTATCTGCCGACACTGCTGGGCCCAGGATCGCTGGCGGCCTATTCCAGCTACAACCCGAACATCGACCCCAGCATCACCACGCTGTTTTCAACTGCCGCGTTCCGCATTGGGCATTCCCAACAGTCGGCAGAAATTCTGCGACTCAATAACACAGGAGCCAGCCTGCCGGGCGGCCCGTTAAGTCTGCGAAATGCCTTCTTTAATCCGAATCCCATTGCGGATGACGGCATTGAAGCGTACCTGCGTGGCCTGATCGCTCAGACGGCGGAAGAAGTTGACACAAAGGTTGTTGATGATCTGCGGAATTTCCTGTTCGGTCCTCCAGGTGCCGGTGGGATGGACTTGGCCGCAATTTCCATTCAGCGTGGCCGGGATATGGGCTTGCCGAGTTACCTCGAAGCCAGAACTCAATTCGGTTTGTCGGCCGTCACAAGCTTTAGTCAAATCACCAGTAACGCCGCATTGGCGATAGCATTGCAGCAGGTTTACCAAACGGTTGACAAAGTGGACCTGTGGGTGGGCGGACTCGCAGAAGCCCACATCGCCGGCGGCAGCGTTGGGCCTTTGTTTGCTGCGATTATCAAAGACCAATTTCTGCGCTCCAGAAATGGTGACCGATTCTGGTTTGAAAACGGCCAGTTCAGCACGACCGACCTGGCGGGAATACGAGGCACGACAATGGCCAGGCTGATCGCTCGAAACACAGCGATCGCGGGCCTTTCCGGAAACGTCTTTACGTCTGGTACTTCGCCGAGTGGCCCTGCTGCAGGAGGATCTGTGGGCACATCGGCTGAATTCCCAACATACGACGGATCAAAAAACAATCCGACCGATCCACGTCTCGGCCAGACCAATCAGCCTCTGTTGAATGGAGCCACGGTTGGGTACGGCGATGGCCGAAGCACCACGGGTGGAGCGGGTCGTCCGGACGCAAGATTGATCAGCAACCAAATCGCCAATCAGACCAGCTCGAATCCGAGCGTCGATGGGTTGACCAGCCTGTCAGTCGTCTGGGGCCAGCTGATCAGCCACGATTTAAGTTTGACACCCACTCAAAGTGCCAAAGGAACGGATATCCCGATCGTCAACGCCACGATTTCGCTGGACGCTTTGCCAGACATTAAGGCAACCACGGATAAGTTTGGTTTCTTTGAACTCACCAGCCCGAATGGCCTGCCAGCACCTGAGTTCTTTGTCCACATCGACGGCAGCACGGCGATCAATGCTCCTGCGGGAACCAGCTATGCAACGCTTGGTAAGCCTTTCCACAGCATTGCCGGGCAAAGCGTTCAGCTAAAAATGGATGGAACTCCATTCAATGTGTTTCTGCCACCGATGGCGATGCGAGATGTCGTGACGCTAAACACGACGAGCGACACCGTCGTTGGCTTTGGCCCCGCAGCTCAAGATGAAATTCGGAAGTTGATGATAGAGCGGTATCCAAACAATCCCGCGAAAGCCGCTGAGCAGGCTCAGCTGATAATTGACACCATGAGGGTCACGTACCCGGCAGGCTCGGCAATGAACGAAGCTGGCACGCCAGCCACTCGGGCAATGATCGTTCCAGTGGATCCCAGTAGGTTGCCGGCTCCACTGCCACCGGGCGTCGATCCGGCGTTGGTAATCTCGATACAAGCAGGCTCCGATGCAGGATTCAATCTCGCAGGCGGAACCACAAATTTCGATGTTCCAGCTCCGGTGGTGTTTCCGAACTTAGAAGGTTTTAGTCCTGGAGAGTCAACTTCGATTTTGTCGTTTGACCATGACGCAGGAAAGTGGCGCGTAGTGGGCAGTGCGACTATTGATCCGTCTGGGCGATTTGCCACCAGTAATCCGAACAATGGAATCTTGGCGCCAGGATGGCACATTCTTACAGATCCGCCCGATAAGCCCGATCCACCGTGCCCAACCTGCTGCCCTCCGCCCGCCCTTTCCGGAAATGCCCGCTCAGCCAAGGCTTCGGATAAAGGCGGTTTGTGTGAGTTCTGTAATGATGCGCAGGCACGAGTTGAGGCATGCATAACTCACTACAACAGCAATACAGACAAAGCTAAAGCGACCTATGCCGAGGCTATGTATATATGTGCAATCAATATTACGAAACCATCGAAGTTTCCAAAGCCTCCGGAATTCTTTGCATGTGGACTAATAGCAGTGCGAAATCTTTGCAGAGACCTCTTGAACGCAGCAAACGATCTGACGAGATGTGTAAAACTTGTTAACTCGGCTTGCGACTCAAATTACAATGTCCCGTCGAATGTCTCTTCCTTTTGTGAGTCTGTTGCAGGGAAGCGATCTTTAACCTACCGAAATGAATCCTCAACTAATGATCGCGTTGAAGCGATGATCGTTCAACTGGCAACGCTTTTTAGAAGCGCGGACGCAGGCGACGTTGCCATTGACGATGATTTTGTTGAGGGCGCTATCGACATTATCGATGGCATTGACGATGCCGTTGGTGGAGATGCAGTCACTTACTATCGACAGTTAGCGCTGAACCTCGAACTTCAGATTCCGACGTTTCCTGAAGGCAGAATATTGCCTTTTGAAATAGCACCATCGACTCCAGTGTTCTATCGTGCGGATCTTCGTTCCTCGGCAGGCAGCATGAGAAGTATCTACGGTAAGACAGAAGCGTTTGGTCAGTATCAGGTGTTCTCAGGTCGCAATGAGGAGATTGTGCGAGTTGAGTTTTACGACCCATTGACCAACTCCACAGGCGGTGTAGTGCCATTTCTTCGAACGGATGCGGAATATCGATTGCCTCCTTTTGTTCTCACTCCTTTGTCCGAGAGCAGTCTGGACACCGATGGTGACGGATTCTTTGATGAGGCCGAGTTGATACTTGGTACACATTGGGACAATGCTGACTCAGACGGCGATGGGATCTCAGATTTCGAGGAATTTAACTCAGGAACCAATCCGCTAAGTGGCATTCCAGTAGCGTCTGGGCCGATCGCATCTCTGCCACTTCGTGGCGAAGCACGTGAAGTAGCCATATCAGCAACGCCAACATCTCGAACCGGGTACGTTGCTACCGGCTTTGACGGACTGGCAATTGTGGATCTGTCGCAGCTCGACCGCCCCGCGATTCTGGGGCAGTTGGATTTGAATGGCGACGCGCAGGATGTGGCGGTTGATTCGTTGGTTTCAGTCGCTGTCGTGGCCGCCGGTGCTGAAGGGCTCCATTTTGTTGATGTGGCCAATCCGTCGTCTCCGAGACGACTGCGAACCGTTGCGGTCGCTGCCACGCAAGTCGAACTGATTGACGGAATCGTCTACGCCGCAGCAGGAAATCGAATCCAAGGTTACGACCCGCTTTCTGGGGACCTGATGGCAACGCTCGTCTTGCCGGCAAGCGGAGACATTACCGGACTGACGCACGATGGCGATATTTTGTATGCGATGGATGCAAACAGTAAATTGCACGTGCTGCGAGTGAGTCCGACCAGTATCGAAAAACTCAGCGACCTTGTATTGCCACAGGGGGCGGGCCAGATTTCGGTGTCGAACGGCGTCTTGTACGCAGCTGCAATCACAAGCTACGATCGAGGTGGATTCGCGACGGTCGATGTCAGTGATCCCGCAATTCCTTTGCTTATCAGTGGTTCCGATGTTGTAAGTCCATTCGTTGGGCCGGGAACCGCTGTCCTGGCGAATGGTTCAGGGCTTGGGCTGGTTGTGGGTTCGCCCAATGGGCAGCACATGATTCAGGTTATGAACCTGCAGGATCCAGAAAACACGGATAGCTTCCTTACAAGATTCAACCTGACCGCGGCACCTCAGAATCTCGCAATCGCCTCTGGCATTGGCTACATCGCAAATGGCAGCGGTGGCCTCGTCGTTGTCAACTATGTTCCGTTCGACAATATGGGACTCGCACCCACTGTCACCGCAACTGGACCTTCTGGCAGCACTGTTCAGGAAGGAAGTATCGTCCCAATTCGTGTTGCCGTCACCGACGATGTTCAGGTGCGTGATGTTGAATTGCTGATAAATGGTGTTGTGGTCGCGAATGACGTTTCCGCTCCGTTCGATCTTTCGGCAATTACGCCTGCATTGAATTCCGGCGTTACGGACGTCAGGTTTCAGGTTCGAGCCACTGATACGGGCGGGAATATCGGACTTTCGGACGTTCTGACGTACTCATTGACGCAGGACATTACCCCGCCTCAGTTAAGTGGTTCAAATCCCGCCAATGGAAGTGCCGGTTTTCGAGTCAATGCAATCACACTTCGGTTTGATACTCCGATTGATGTCGCCCAGTTGGCATCGTCTGGTTTCACACTTATGAATCTGGGTGCGAACTTCGTTCTCGGTGGTGGCGATGACTCGCCAGTCACAATCGACCGCTTTGAAGCTTTGTCGAGCCGCCGCATTGTGATCTATCCATCGCAGCCGCTCACGGAAGGCAACTACCAGTTCACGGCCCAGGCTGGGTTCATTTCGGATATCGCGGGCAACGTGCCCGTGAGCGACATCGTCTTGAATTTCACCAGCTTTGATCTGGATGAACAGAATTCGGTCGCCTGGATCTCTGATTCAAACGGCGACTGGAATGAACCATCGAACTGGAGTACCGGACAAGTCCCCGGCCCCAATGACGCGGTCATCATTGACCGAAAGACGGCCAATGTTTCCGTGCGACTGCCGAGCGGAAATATGTCTGTCCGGAGTTTGATTAGCCGTGAAGATTTCCTGATGAACGGAGGCTCGCTGACCGTAAACCAGCCATCCGAGATTGAGGGGCGGTTTGAGATTGGTAATGGATCGACGTTGACTGTGAACGGCGCTGAAGCGTTGTTCAAGGCGAATGGTGATACAAAGATTGATGGTGCGAACTTTGAAGCTCGAAATGGAGGACGAATCAGTCTTCCTCAAGCAACCAGCTATACCCACACATCAGGTAACGTTCGGGACGATGTATTCTTTCGAGCCACGGGATCTCGCAGTGTCATCGATCTGCCAAATCTGGCGTCCGTAACTAATGGTGTGGGGAATGGCAGAATTACGCTGGAAGCCCTCTCTGGCGGTGTTTTGAATCTCAGTAATGTGCGGAATTTTTCCGACACGGCCGCAAACATCTTTTATCCAACTCCCGATTCGATCTACATTCGCGCCTCTGGTGCAGGTTCACTGGTGAATCTGTCTCAACTGACAACATTCGTAAATCCGAGTCCTTACCTGGCGGAGATCTCTGCCAAATCCAGCGGTGAAGTACGACTTCCACTGTTGACTCAGGCGGATGGGGTGATGCTGGTGCTGGATGGCACCGGAACTGTTCTTGTCTCGCAGATTACCGATTTTACGGATGGCAAAATCGAGCTGTCTGGTCGTGCCTACAGTTTCCCATCGCTCCAGGTGGCATCAGGAACGAACTTCCTGCTGAGGAACGGCGGGACTTCTGCGGACTTCGCAATGCTGCAGACGATTCAGAATGGCGGCTTTGAAGTATTGGGCGGAGCTGCGATTACTGCAAATCTCCTCAGCAACATTGATGGAGCGAATCTGCTTGTTACAGGAGGAGTCTCTGTCGAGCTGCCAAATGTGACGTCTTACACACATACATCGGCTGCAATTCGTGATGAAGCGATCTTGAGAGCCAGCGGGCCAGGAAGTGTAATTAACCTCAGTAATGTCACTGGAATCAACAATGGCCCTGGAGTTGGACGTATCACTCTGGAGGCTTTGGCCGGTGGCATTGTCAATCTCAGCAAAGTGTTGGCGATCACTGATACGGCCGCCAATGTGTGGTTCCCAACTCCCGATTCAATCGCAATCCGTGCTTCCGGGGCAGGTTCGCTTGTAAATCTGTCTCAACTGTCAACATTCGTAAATCCAAGTCCTTACCTGGCAGAGATCTCTGCCAAATCCAGTGGTGAAGTCCGAATTCCACTGTTAACTCAGGCGGATGGGGTGATGCTTGTGTTGGATGGCACCGGAACTGTTCCTGTGTCGCAGATCTCTCAGTTCACGGATGGCCGGATTGAATCTACTGGAGGCGCTCCATCCTTTAACGCACTCGTCAATGCGAATGGCACGACAATCCTAATCAGTGCTTCTGCAGGTTCCATATCTGCTCCGCTTCTGCGTTCCGTCCGAAATGGTCGACTGGAGCTTGCGGCCGCAGGCGCATTAACGGCCCCACTTCTCGACGATATCAACGGAGCAGACCTTCTTGTTTCCGGTGGAAGCAAGATTATTCTGCCTCTGGTGCTGTCCTACACGCACACTGCTGGTGGCGTTCGAGATGATGTCACATTTCGCGCTACCGGTCCGGGCAGCGTGATCGATTTATCGAACGCTGCCGTGATTAACAATGGCACTTACACGTAGCGTATCACATTGGAAGCACTGTCTGGTGGCGTACTGGATCTGAGCAGTGTCCAGTCTATTATAGACACCGCAGCCAATGCGTGGTTCCCAACTCCGGATTCTGTATACATCAGGTCGAATGGTGCCGGATCACTGATTGATCTTTCGTCTCTGTCATCCTACTCAAATCCCAGCGGACACCTCGGTGAGTTCACCGCAGTCTCTACCGGTCGAATTAACATTTCGGCAGGCTTAACTCTGCTCGAGGGGACTCTGGTCACGGTAAACAGTGGTGGTGCGATTTATGGCTCCCTCCAAATCGGCACCAACAGTCTTCTCACCGGCGGTGACGGCACAATTGTGGGTAATGTGCTCAATCGAAACCGACTTCGCCCCGGTACGTCGGTGGGGCGACTTTCGATTGACGGAAACTATACACAAGCTGTGACTGGGACGCTTGAAATTACAATCGGCGGGACAGCAGCGGGGATAAGTTTTGATCAGCTTGTCGTGACAGGGACTGCCACGCTTGATGGCACTCTGGCACTTCAGGCGGCTAACAATTTCGATCCGGCCTTGAACAGCACTTATTCTGTGGTGACATACGGTAGCCATATCGGCGAATTCGCCGTAATCACCGGGACCACTCCGGTCTCAGGAAAAATCTGGCAGGCTAACTATCAGTCTGGACAGCTTTCAATCGTCACAGCCGCTCCTCTACGACGATCTGGTTCCGATTCACAACCCGCAGATGGAGAGTATTCTGGATTGAATCTGAAGGACGTCACGCCGCTGCTCGATGAAGCTCGTCGTCGATGGCAAAGTGCAGGCTATTCCGGAAACGCCCTGAATAATACTCAAATTCGAGTTGTGGACTTGCCCGGGGCGACTTTGGGGTTCGGAGGGGCAGGAATCATCTGGTTAGATGTCAATGCTGCCGGCGCCGGCTGGTATATTGATGCGACGCCAGAAAATGACGACGAATTCCTTGCATTGAGTTTGAGCGAACGGAAAGCTGCGTCGGGTATCGACCTGTTGACAGTACTAATGCACGAAATGGGGCATCTGATTGGCCTCGGCGATCAGGCTCCAAAGAACCACTCCGTCGGTGTCATGGATGAAGAACTGTCCATCGGGACGCGGATCAGTCCTTTGGCTGGGATGCTCGACGATTTGTTCTCAGACAGCGACTGGCTTTGAGTCAGATTGGCATAACCGGGCCAGGTAACGATTCTGCCCCGGTTCAGGAGTTATTTGACAGGCAGAAAGGAGTCCAGAACACTTCTTGGTAGCAGAGAGACTCTCTATGAAATGGCTCCGATTTTGGCCTGCGGCGAATCTGCGGCAGCGTGGTTTATCGCGTCTCGATTCCCCATCATGTTGTTTTTTAGAAACTCTTGAGTGTCGTCAATTGCTTTCGGCGGATGCGGTGCTGCAGTGGAATGAAGTGCTGCTGGACGCTGTGCGAGTCGACAAGACCGCGCCTCCAAAGGCATCGCGAGCCATGGCCATTGTTCACACGGCCATCTACGACACGGTCAATTCCATTGATCCCGAATACACTCCATACCTGACGATGGTCGACGTGCATCCACGAGCGTCCAAAGAAGCGGCCGTCGCATCCGCTGCCTATGAGACTCTCGTCGCTTTGTTTCCAGCCCAGAAAGCCACGTTCGATGCCGTGCGAGTTTCCTCGCTGGCAGAAGTCCCAGACGGGCGTGCGGAGACTGACGGGATCAATGCTGGCAAGTCCGTCGCCGCAGCTATTCTTTCGCGCCGAGCCACTGACAGATCCAATGCGACGGTGACCTACACGCCTGGCACCGATGTCGGCGACTGGCAACCCACTCCACCGGGATTGGCTGCCGCGTTGCTGCCTCAATGGCCGGACGTGCAGCCGTGGACGATGACCAGTGGAACCCAGTTTCGCCCAAGTGCACCGCCTGCATTGAACAACGACAAGTATGCGGCTGACTTTAATCAAGTGAAGAGGATCGGTTCTGCAACCAGCACAACTCGAACGGCCGACCAGACTGCGATCGCACAATTCTGGGCCAATGGATCAGGATCCTCAACGCCGCCGGGACACTGGAACGTGATCGCTCAAACGGTTGCAGAGAGCAAACACACTTCGCTTGAAGAGAACGCCCGACTCTTTGCGATGCTCAATCTGGCTCTTGCCGATGCTGCGATCGTATGCTGGGATGCCAAGTATGAATTTGACCTATGGCGACCTGTCACGGCCATCCGACAAGCTGGCACCGACAGAAATGCCAAAACCGTCGCCGATGCGTCGTGGACTCCTCTGCTTATCACTCCACCATTTTCGACATACACATCCGGACACAGCACATTCAGTGGGGCCGGCGCCGCAGTGCTGAAGCAGTTCTTCGGTACCGATCGAGTCAGTTTTAACGTTCCATCGGAAACAAGCGGCATTGCAAATCGAAGTTTCACCAGTTTTTCGCAGGCGGCCGCGGAATCCGGCATGAGTCGCATCTACGGAGGCATCCATTTTGGCTTCGACAATACTGCAGGTCTGGCGTCTGGCATGAAGCTTGGGTTATCTGTCGCAAAGAACTTTCTGAAGCAAACATTGGGCACAGCGACCGCAAATCGTGTGAATGGTGAACTGTTCGTGAATGGCTCGTCACGTGCCGACAATATTCGAATCCAACAACAGCAAGGCACGCTGTTCGTTCACGCGAATGGTCGAAGAATTGGCAGCTTTTCACTGACACAAATCCAGCGAATCATTGTGGATGCCGGGGACGGGAATGACTTCGTCACATTGACAAATGTGACAGTCGCGAGTGATCTCTACGGCGGACGAGGTTCGGATATTTTGATCGGCGGACTGGCTGCAGACAATCTGTTTGGTGAAGACGGCAACGACAAACTCTACGGAGGTCGCGGCAACGACATGCTGTACGGCGGATCTGGACGCAACCTCCTGTGCGGGAACGCAGGAAATGATTCGCTTCAAGGGATTCGAGGACTCGATCGTCTCTTCGGCGGCACTGGGCTTGATGATCTTCTTTGGCGAATAAGAAGTTAACGAGGTTGCCCCGTCGCCGCTGAAAACATCAGAGGGGTCAAAACCATCACAGAAAACATCAGGTCTCTTTGATATCGACGTCAAGGAATGTGGCACGATGTCGTCCTGAAAGCATCAACGAAAAACATCCAGTGGTCTCTTTACTATTGAAGTCGGGCAGGCATTCTTAAACCAAAGAGGCCTGACCCAATACTGTTTAGCCCAATACTTTTCGGCACAGCGTTTGACGTGGTTGCGGCGAAATCCGGGAGAAATTTGTGTGCGCTATTGCGCGCCTTCCTTGAAGTTGCCATGCTTCACATATGGAAGCAGATGGCAACACACACTCAATGCCCACCGAGAAGCGGAAGCTGGCCGAGAAGGACATTACCGGTCTGAAGTACTTCGATCAGATTGCGCCGCTACTAAAGCGGCTGCACAATGATGCGTGTGATCGCGACACGGCAGGCAATCGAATACTGCACTATGATCAGTATTGCATGTTGATGTTGCTGTATTTCTTCAACCCGGGGAATTGCCAAAGGTGTCAGCGACGAATGGCGTTGTCCACGGGAATTTTGCGTTTTTGCGACCGTAAATTGCGACGACCGCGCCGCGTTGAAGAACGCGAACCATCGCGTTCATAAATTTTAAGTTTCTTTTCCGCGTACAGGTAAGCGTCCGGGGAAACCATTCTTGGTAAGCGTCCGGGGAAACCATCTGGATTGATCGGGATGCCGCGGGGTTCGGCTGGTTTGTGGATTCCACTCCCTTCGACGATGAGGAATTCGACTCACACGGCGACGCTATCAGCGAGACTGCAGCAGACGGCAAAGTGGATCTGCTGAGTGTCGTAATGCACGAGTTCGGGCATGTCCTTGGGCTGGAACATGGCGAAGACCACGATCACGGGCTGATGGCACCGATGATTGACCTGAGCGAGCGACTGGAAATCCGGCCTGCGTTGATTGACAAACTGTTCGACGGGGACTTAACGTTCCTGTAGAACCTGTTGTTAGCAGCTTTGTTTTCAGAATTTGAATGTCTGATCATGCCGAAAAAGGTGCGTGAATTGATTCGTGAACCGGAACGAGCGGGATTTGTGAATCGTGGCGGCAAAGGCAGTCACCGAAATTTTGAACATCCCAGTGGTCTCCGGACTACAATATCGGGAAAGGCCGGAGAGGATGCCAAACGATATCAGGAACGGGAAGTGGCCCGCGTGATTGAGGAGTCGAATTCGTGAACGATAGTGCTCGCTACATCAAGCTGGTGGAATGGTCCGAGGAAGATCAGTGCTTCGTCGGCCAGTGCCCCGGTGTTGTCGGCCCGTGCTGCCACGGTGACAGGGAAGCCGACGTCTACACGGAACTTTGTCAGATCGTCGATGAGTGGATTGAGATATTCAAAAGCGATGGGAAACCGCTGCCGCCACCGACCGCCGGTCAGGGCTTCGCTCACAAAATCGCCTGACAGAAGGATCAAAGTCGATCGATCGGGATGCCGCTGGACTCGGTTGGTTTGTGGATTCCACTCCGTTTGATGATGAGGAATTCGACTCGCACGGCGACGCCATCAGCGACACCGCTGCCGCCGGTCGAGTGGACCTGCTGAGGAGCATCAAGGGGTCTCTTTGATGCAAACGTCAAGCGGAAACGGATTTTACAGCTGAAGTGCAACACGGATGCAGTCGTCAATGAGCTGCATTGTTGTCGTCGACAGCGAACCAATCAGGTGGCGAATATCCGCTTGACGGACCGTGGCAAGGTTCGAGGCGTTGATGACAGAAGGCAGACGCAATCCCGACTGCTGCCAGCCTCTGTGCGTTTGGTCAATGTCACCACGCTTCATGCCAAATCCTGGTAGGCCGTTGCATCTTCCGGGCTGCCTGCGGCATCCCAATCGCTCAAAATCGACTGGTACGCCTCGCGAGGGTCGTCTGAGATAACGCGAGCGATTCAGTCTGTTACAACGACTACGAGACTTCCATCATTGGCCGAATTCGTGCAGCTGGAAGCGCTCGCCCTACTCGCTGAAAATGATCAATTACCTCTTGAAGCACCTCCCCAAGATCCTTGAACACCTGTACTGGGTCGTCGCCGTGAATTCCACTGATCAGATCAGGACACTTTCCAATGTATACTTGGTCTTCGTCGCTCCATTCCACCCATCGATGATATTCGTCGATTCTCTTCATTTCTCGACTTCCTCAATAGCTTGCCTTACTTGTTTTTCCTGGTATTTTTTCGCGTCGTCGCTATCTCGACCACTCAGTGTCACTGCCCCAGGATAACTTGCATGAGTGAATTTTCTGTGGGAACCTTTCCCCGCGCCAACCATCAGCTCAAAGCCAGCATGCTGCAGATCCGTGACCAATTCGCGAATTTTCCGTGGCACGACATTAATCCATTATGGCTCAGGCAGACAAATTAAACAGCCAAGCCCCATCCAGCAGCAAGGCAAAACCGGTTCGCTCCCGTCAATAAGTAGTGCGCGGAAGTATAACTTAGGCCACAAGTCAACTGCAATCGGATTGGCCTGTTCCCCATGAAGAATCCCTTCCCAATTCTTCAGTGGGATGGAAGTAGAAAAGGTTCTACGCGGGTTCCTGTACGATTGCTTTTGTTTTGTCTGTTGCTAAATCACTGGCACCTGGTCCTCTACCCACAATGGTGAATAATGGGAAGCAGCTCCAACGCCCACCTTCCTTCTTCCTCAAGTGTCCCAATCCGCCTTCAGCGGGGCTGTAAAAGGCGTACCGAACCGTCTTTGCTGATTTGAAAAATTCAAACTTCGTCATGCTGGAACTGGTCGCTTCAGGAATTGAACCACCAAGTTCATTTGTGTAGCTGACCGTTCTGTCTGCCCCATTCAACCCAAGCGTTTGCGGATGCTTCGATATCCCCCGCATCGTCTTTGTTGACCGGATTTTCTCCGGTGATCGCTTCCAGTGCCCAAAACCAATGATCGGGTTCTCTTTCCAGTTCTGCCAGAATCAGCGGAACTACGGCAGGCCCCATCCCTATGATGCTTTGGTAGGAAAACACCAGCGAGATTAGACCCGTGTTGGACAGATGCCGCGTTTTGGTGGTGTTGTCGTGGTCCGCTTCAAGAGCCTTCAGGCGTGCTTCTCATTCCTGCACACGACCTTTTAGCCCCAATCTCGCAATCCCGCTTCTGGATTGTTCGTCGCCAGTCCTTCGTACGAGTCTCGCCCGTGCCGTCAACAAAGACAACTTGCTCGAGCTTCGTCAATTGTTCTTCAACCGACTGCATGAATATGCCTCGCAAAGGCAATGCAAGTCGATCTCAAATCTCCCGACCTGAATTTTATCAAGGACGGAGGTCAGCGAGAAGAGCCCCTCCGGGATGTAGAGTTTTTGATCAACAATCAGATAGTCAGTTAACTAGCACGTGATCGAACCTCTAGCGTGGAACTGGCGGTTGCTGCAGTTTTCGTTGCTGTGTGTTTTGCCAATGGCCTTTCATTTGCTTCACTTCAAAGTTCCGGAACGATACAGATGAAAACGCATGGGACGGCAAAAGTTTCAACGGGTGATCCGCGATAGACATTTGACCGAAGCCGAAGTCGCTAACGATGAGCAGATTCGGAGTCAAGTGATGAAGGAATTTCCGTCTGCGCTACTGACTGCTTTGGACGCTGGCGGTATCAGCGATGCATTGCGGCGCGCAATTCTGGCGAGTCCCAAGTCGGTATACCAAATCTCCAAAGAGGCAGGCATGTCGCAGATCGTGATTTCTCGTTTTGTCTCTGGTGAGCGTGACATTCGCCTGGCCACCGCAGATCGATTGGCAAAAGCCCTTGGGATCGAAATTGCAAGTCATGGGTAAGGCATTTACGATTGTGTGCTACTTTGCCAAATCGAGTGGAATTGGACAGATGCCGTCGATCTCCGGAATTTTACACTTCAAGTGCAACACGAAGGCAGTGATCGATCAACTGCATCGTTCCGGCGGGCAGCGAACCAATCACATGGCGAAAGGGGGCCTTCAGTGGGCCGAATTTTAGTCCTGGGACTCATTCGAAATCTGCGGTGTTGGCTGTCAATAGTGTCGCGCCACAGAGATGGAAATAGACGTTCGCTGACAAGAGATGCACTCGCTAGACGGTCCAGCGTACAATAACATAGTGCTAAGATTCGACGACAGGCAGTTAGCGAGGTGTGTACGTGATTACAAAAAGCCCGTTTCCCGGCATGGATCCTTACCTGGAACAATTCTGGGGCGATGTTCATGCGAGCCTGATTGTGTACATTCGCGACCACATCAACGAACAACTTCCCGGTGATCTGCACGCGCGGGTGGAAGAAGGTCTGATGGTTGATACCGAGGACTATTCTCGACGCATCTATCCTGACGTTGATGTTGTTGAACATTTGGACCGTTCTTTTCCTTCCGGCGCAGCTCTCTCCAATGTCGCGATTGCAGAACCTTGCGTTGTCCCGTTACCAAGCGAGCGTCGCACAGGACGGCATATTGAAATCATTGATCGCAACAGCGGCAATCGGGTTCTGACGGCAATTGAATTACTCAGCCCTGCAAACAAATGCAAAGGGCCGGGCCGTGATGCCTATCTCAGGAAACAATCTGAATACATCAGCGCCGGGGTCAACCTTGTTGAGATTGATCTGATCCGGCAGGGAAGATTTGTCGTCGCAATCCCCGAGGTTCTGGTGCCGAAACATTGTCGTACGCCGTATATTATTTGTGTTCGTCGAGAAATTCGAAAATCCGAAGCTGAACTCATCCGAATCCCGCTGCAGGAATCGCTTCCGAATATCGCCATTCCGCTGCGTCCGACTGACGCAGATGTTGTCGTGCAGCTTCAGCCGCTGCTTGACGATTGCTATCGTCGTGGCCGCTACGGATCGCTCGACTACACTCGGCCACTGGATCCACCGCTCGAAAACGATGATCAGAACTGGAGCAATGAAGTGCTCAGAAATTGGAGGCGTTAGGATCGGGCCTCACACCAGCGGCCAGGAACCTATTTGCGTTGACCAGGTCGGCTTTCGGGCGTAAAATCCCGGACTCTACCGAATTCTATGTGATGGCGGCGATCAATGAATTCCGTTGAAGTGTCGTAAAAAAGTAAACTACTATGGATCGCGAAGAATTCAACGGCTGGATTCGATCAGGACCAATTCGTATCACGATGAACAGCGGTGGGATCGTCGATATCGTCCATCGCGAGATGGTTACGGTGAGTTCGATGTCCCCGTTGTCTTGGTTCGGGGCGAAGATGGTATGTATCGGCATCATGTCTACCCGCTTGTGACGATGAGTAAGGTCGAACAACTCGAACCAGCGTCCTGAAAATCTGCGCAGGCGGAAAAGAATAATAGAAATAATCGTGCCATCCACTGTTCTCCAGGATTGTTTCACAATTCAAGCTGCGCTTTCAGTGGCACAGTGACAACATTCGAGGTCGGTTTTGGGATAATCTGCCATGCCATCACCCTTTCCAGGAATGGACCCGTTTATCGAAGGCCAGAAGTGGGAGGATTTCCACGCCAGCTTTATCACGGCCATTCGAGATGCACTCGTTCCCGTCGTTAGACCCAAGTACATCGTGGATGTCGAACGTCGAATTTACCTGGAACGCAACGATCCCGCCGAGCCTGTGCAAACGCTGGTCGCCGACGCCGCGATTTATCATCGCTTTGATCATCTGTCGGAAGGCAGCGGTGGTAGCTACGTCGCTGTTACCAATGAACCGTCGATCAAGCCGAAAGTCTGCACGCTGCCGTATTTCGAAGAGCATCGCGAGACGTTCATTACAATCCGTCGTGGTTCGCCGGCGCGCGTCGTTACGGTCATCGAATTGTTGTCGCCCACCAATAAACGCAAAGGCACCGAGGGACGTGACCAGTACCTCGATAAAATTCACGCCCTGCTCAGGACGAGCGTCAGCCTGGTGGAAATTGATCTGCTTCGCGGTGGTGAACGTCCAGCAGTTTCCGATCCGCCCCCAGGCGACTATTTCGCGATGGTCAGCAAACCGAAGCCACGACCGCTGGCCGAGGTCTATGGGTGGTCGCTTGCCGATCCGTTGCCGCGAATTCTGATTCCGCTGTCGATCGAGGATCCCGATGTGCTGCTGGATTTGCAGGCTGCGTTCAATCTGGTCTACGATCGCGCGGGCTACGATTACGCGATCAACTACAAACATCGCGTCATTCCATCACTTCGGGAAACCGAGCAAACGATGATCACCAAAGTGGTCGAGTCAATGAAGTTCGCCTGACGCAAACCTAACGCTCATGAACGCATCTTTGATGACGCAGGAGATTAGTCCTCTTCGATAATCGGCTCGAACTTCACTTTGGCATAGACTTCCGCCAACGCGAGGCTGCCTTCGATCTCCGGCAGTAAGATCACGGCATCTATGCCCAAATAGGTTTCTCGATGAAAGCCTTCGTCTCGCCGACGGTAGACCACGGCCGAAGCACTGCTGGATGCAAGTATGACATAGACGCACAATGAGTCGATTGATAAGTAGGCATCGCGTTTTTCGTGCTCGTCCGTGCGACGTGTGGACTCCGAGATCACTTCGACAATCACCACGGGACGATCATGAAAGGTCTCCGTCTGCGCATTGGGTTCGCAAACGACCGATGCATCCGGATAGTAGAACCTTGTGTCATGCTTCTGTCGGACACGGACCTTCATATCGGAATTAAAGACTTCGCAGGTTTTGCCACGAAGCTGACTATACAACGATCCCGTCGCATTGGTTGCGATACGATTGTGGTTGGCGGTTGCGCCAGCCATTGCATAGATGGCGCCAGCGACAAACTCATGTTTGCGCCGTGCCAGCTTCTCGCCATCCAGGTAGGCCTGAACGGAGATCGGTTGTTGATGGGGTGCAATACTCATACGCTCAGTCTAACCCTGTTGACGCGTATTCGACAAGTCAAGACGGTAGCCGTAGGTATTCTGCCTGTGTATCACCGGCGGCTAGCGCCTTGCCGCTCACTCTTGTTACTGCTGAGGATTAATATTGCCGCCGGTCAAACGGCTTTAGTCCAGCGTTGGAGCTTGATCCAGACTGCGGATGGCGTCCTGACGGCTTTGCTGAAGTTGCTGTGCCTGATTGTTGTAGAAGTCAGAAAACTGAACAATCGCTGGCCCGAGCAGAAACAGAAACACAGACGGCATCAGACACAAGGCCACCGGGAAGAGTAACTTGAATGAAGCCAGATTCGCTCTTGAATCCGCTCGCTCTTTTAACGAACTGCGAATGCCGTCACTGTATTCCGTCAATGCTCGGGAAATGCTGGTGCCCGTGACTTCGGACTGAATCAGAAGCGACGTAAAAGAATTCACTTCCGGCGAATCAACACGATTGGCGAAGTTGCGCAGCGCTTGAGGCATACTGCCGACTTCTGCCTGCTGATTGACCAGCTGCAGTTCTTCCGCCAGAGCTGGATGCACATTTCCGATTTCTCGACTAATGCGTTTGAGGGACTGTGGTACGGTAAGTCCCTGGCTGACGCCCATATTCATCATGTCCAGGACGTCGGGTAATCCGCGTTCAATATCGATTTTACGTTCGGAAGCCTTGTATGACACAACCAGTGGCGGAATCGACCAGGCCAAAAGCGGTGCGATGACCAACAGGGCCATGAACCATGCCTCAAGTGCAGGTGGAGCGATGATGAGTAAGTAGCCGACAACAACGACGGCCAGAAATGCCAATACAAGTCGGATCGCAGTCAGATTGATCCAAGACGCCCGAGTCTGATATCCGGCACCGATAAGATTCTTACGTTGCGTTTCTCGGCGCGTCGCGGTTTCTGGAAGCATCTGCGCAAGGGAAGGCGTCAGACGGCCAAAAACCAGGTCATCATCGCGCATCGGAAGATCTTCCGGTACGATGTGAGTTAGCGGATCTTTGTCGTCCGCAAGGATACCGCGAAACTCAGAAAACAACCGGCGATCACCCCAAGTTGAAATCCGATTCACGCCCTGCCCTGCTGAACTTTTCCCAGCGTGTATTGAAGGGTCAAGGCTGGCCGCAACGGGATCCACAAACCGCTTCGCAGCGAATGTATGTGATTGCTGGCCAGCGTTCATAGCGGCGGCACTTGAAGCGAGCTCTCTTTCGGGATCGCTGGCCAATTTCAATAGTCCCGACTGAGCCCGCGCGGCCTCTGAGTTCAACGCATCAGACGCACTCAAATCGGGCGCAGGGCGAGTCTGCTGAAACGGACTCAGGATACGTTTTTCAGCAGGGAATAACAGCTTCTTAAGAGCAAGACCAACGGCCAGTACACCAGCCGCTGCAAGAAACCAGACGAAGTACATAATAATTGCTCCACAGTCGCTGCTGCATCCGTAAATTCGATGCGGTCAGGTTTGAAATCTCTTTGGAAGGGATGCAGGCAACTCTGTCAAAAGCCCGGAGAGTTTTCGACCAGGTACAAATAAAATTTCCGGGAATCAAAACCGCGCACTGCGCGCCAGAATTCGGTAAACAAAGAAGCTGCCGGTGAGCAGACCAATAATTCCCAGCCACAGCGACATGCGTCCTGCGGATGATTCCGTCAGACGAGCAAGGTAGTCGGGATACCAAACGGTATAAAGCATCATCACGCCGAAAGGAATGAGCACCATCATGGCTGCGCCCCCGCGACTTGCCACTGTTGCCGCGCGCTGTCGAGCCACAAAATGCAAGCGGTCGCGAACGGCGGTCGATAAGCGTTCCAGTACCATGATCAGGTCACCACCGGTATCCTGATGCAATGACAAAGCGGATGAGAACATCGTGAGTGTCGAAACACCGGTCCGGTCAGCAAGATCGCGGACAGCACTTGAAACATCAAGCCCCATTTCCATTCGCCGCGCGCTGACTTTAAGTTCGTCGCCAAGCGGAGATGGCGTGTCTCCCGCAACCATCATCAGCGAATGTTCCAGGTTGCGTCCAGCTCGCGCGCTGCGAGCCAGCTCGTCAGCCATGCCGGGCAACTGCGCCATGATGGCTGTCTGCCTTCGTGTTCGCAGACCAATTGTCACAGCGACTGGCAGCAGAACGCCAACGATCGCGAAGAATGCTGCAGAAATAAGGTTCTCGGAAAGAACAAAAGCCATCCCGCCAAATACCAGTGCGGAAACAAAACACGTTGCGACCCATAGCGTTGGAGATGTCTTGATACCTGATTGCATCAAGAGATTATCGAACCAGCCGTTGACCGATTCACTGACACCGGTTCCTTCTCCGGTGGCGAACTTCTGGTCTTCGCGCAGCAGGCCAGAGAACTCAGGGCGGCGTTCCAGGGCTGGCAAAGGATTGTTGGGAGCGATCATGGCGTCTGTTTCCGAGGTGTCAAAAATCTGTATTCAACTTTCAGGCTGCGTTGAATAGGAATAGTCCTGAAATAACATCCCGAAAAGTACGTCGGGCTTTCCAGCCTGACATGAAGCAGATCAAGTCAGCATGGAAAGGCTGACGTACTCTATTCTGGAACTGTTCCTTAATCCTTGGTCATTTTCAGTTCGCGGGCTTCGAACAACGGTTTGTACTGTTCAATATCCGCACCCGTGAGAGCCAAGCGTCGAAGTGCGATTGGTTGATAGCCTGTTGCAAAGAAGCTGCCAGCGGGGTGACCGTTCTTATCGACGCCATTGATTCGATAAACGAAGATGTCGTCCATACGATATTCGCCGTCTTTCAAACCGGAGACTTCAGAGATTCGGGAGATGCGACGTTCACCAGTGTGAAGTCGAGTCACGTGAATCACAATGTCGATGGCGTTGGTGATGTACTGACGAGCAATACGAGATGGCAAGTCCACCCCGGCAAGTGCAATCATCAGTTCCAGTCGGTCGAGTGTTTCGCGTGTACCGTTCGCGTGCAGGGTACTCATGGAGCCATCATGACCGGTGTTCATCGCCTGCAGCATGTCAAGCACTTCGCCACCACGAGATTCGCCGACGATGATACGGTCCGGTCGCATACGCAAAGCGTTTCGCAACAGGTCACGCTGAGTGACAGCACCGTTGCCTTCAAGGTTCGGCAGACGTGTTTCCAATGGAATCACATCGGTCTGCTGCAGACTAAGTTCTGCTGTTTCTTCAATCGTCACTACGCGCTGCGCATCTGGAATGAAGCGGCTCATGCAGTTCAAGAGCGTTGTTTTCCCCGCACCCGTTCCGCCGCTGATGATCATGTTCATGCGACTGCGAATCGCGAGAATCAGGAAATCGGCCATGGCTGGTGCCAGCGAGCCGTGACTGATCATATCTTCCATCTGCAAACGACGATTGCCGAACCGACGAATGGAAACCGTCGGCCCGCAAAGTGCAAGTGGTGGAATCACGGCGTTGAATCGTGAACCGTCGGGCAGCCGAGCATCGACGATCGGGCTGGATTCGTCAATACGACGACCTGCACGGCCTACCAGACGATGAATAAACTGCATTAAATGCTTTTCATCGGCGAACCGAATGTTTGTGATCTCCAGTAGGCCCTTGCGTTCCACCAGAACTCGATCAGGACCATTGATCAGAATATCTGTCACCTGCGGGTCAACCATCAGTGATTCGATCGGGCCGAAGCCGTAGATCTCGTCCATGATCTCGCCGACCATGGTTTCACGTTGCTGAGTATCAAGTTGCAGTGACTGGCGAGTACACAAATAGTCGGCCAGCGATCGCAGTTGTCCCCGCAAATCGCTCTCTGACAGATCGTCTGCTTTGTTGAAATCGATCACATCGACCATTTGGCGATGCAGCGACGTTTTCAGTTTTTGGAAGTCGCGGACTGTGTTGTCCATTGTTTCAGTTGCAGCAACCATGAAGTACCCTCAGTTCAGAAGAATGTCTGCGTTGCCGGGCCAATGGTTGGCATGATTGGCAGAGCGCAATGGACCGAAGTCAGTTATCGAATCAAAGGTGTGAAGAATTCAGAATCCCGAACGCTGCCATTGAAGGTTGCGTGTTCAGAGAAACGGAAAGAAACGGCAGAATCTGCACGACAATCAATGAGACAGTCGTACGCTGTAAACGTAGCGGTTCAAAGTCGCCTGGGGAGACGACGACATAACCGCTGTAGAAGTAATAAGCACGCAGGGCTGCAAAACAACACGGATATCACCATTCAGCGAAACTCCGCTCGCCATAATTCTGGCTGCAACCGCACGGTCCAGCTGAATAGTGGAAAGTACCGACTCGGCCGTTGTTGCTGACGCTGTTGACGATGTCTGGTCCGTTGCCTGCCCAAAGGTTGGATTGCAGAGACACACGATGAACGACTGGCCTGCGTGCGACTGAAGCCAGACGGCAATATCTGCGCATTCCAACTGGGAGAGCGTTGCTGCCGAAATTGTGGATGGAAATGAAAGCTGGTTCAGTCCAAGGCTCTGCAAATCGGTGGACGAAACGCCATTCTGCATCCAGTTGACAGCCTGCGACGAACTCCCTGTTGGAGCGACGGCGGAAAACTTGAGTGGAACGAAACTGTCTGCGCTGCCACCAGCAGAATTTGATGAAAGTGTCATCGTGATCTCCGGCAATCCATCTGGACCTTGCACAACAGTGTGTGATTCCGGATTCCATGTGAAATTGTCGAAGCCCTCGCCAGTTTCAATTTTTTGTGACCAAATTCCGCCTGCATTCACCATTGCTGGATCAGAGGAACCTTGATCGACAATACCAAACGGCAACAACGGGATCGTGAGTCGTCCGCCGGGCAGGAATCCAACCGGAGCATGTTCAATACTGGCAGCGGCAGACACACCAATTCGAGCATTCCCTGCGTTTGTCAGTCCGCTGAAGAACATTCGTACCTGATCGTTACCGTGACTCTTCCCGTAGGTAACACGAATTTCGTTTGGAACAGTGGCCACTGGCTGAGTCAATCCGGTATCGCCGGATTGTGTTTCCATGTGGGAATTAAGAAGATCGATATCGCCATCACTGATAATCGCAGCCAGAGACGGATCGCTGGCCTGACGAAGATAATCCATCACGGCATTGCGACTACGAACCGCCCGCCCGTCATTTTCGAACGGCTGCTGCTGTGTTCGCAGCATGTCGTCTGACAAGTAGGCATGACCGCCTGCGATCACAGCGGATTCCGCATGGCGCCGAGCTTCAGTTCTGACGCATGACAGCCAGATCACATTGAAGACACCGGCGACAATTAGCAGCATTGCAAGTAGCACCCAGACACTCCACAACATCAGGACCCCTCGACGGGAGCGAAAGACCTGGCGATGACTGTTGGGCAATCTATGATGCAAATTTTGTGATACGGTGTTTCTCATTTCAGAACCTTTATGAGCGACAAGGCTAGCGCCCAATGGCACTTACTTTGCGATTAAAGTAGCCGTCACTCTCCGAGTGGCGAATGCTAAGGGCCGTGTTTTGCGGCCAGCCTCACTCGGAGAGTGAGGTCTACTATGGGAAAGTAAGTGCCAGTGGGCTAGCGCCTTGCCGCTCACTTCGTATCCGACAGTTATTTCCTGAGTGATCCTTACAGCGTTCCGGAAACTGCCGGTTGTTGCTTCTGCGTCAGATCATTGCTGTTTGCTGGAGCGGCGTCGGTTTGCCATCCGCCAGCGCTCTGAAGCGGCGTGCCACCGCTGTCACCGCTACTGCCCTGGTAGTCCACTCGTTCCCCGTCGCGCCAATATGACGATGTGCGACCTGCTCCATGATATTGCTCGGTTTTGAAAGGTTTTTTCGCTTTGGGCTCTTCAGTCAACCCAAGCAATTGTTCAACCGTCACGCGATCATTTTCCGTCTTGATGTTGATTCCACCAGTTCCAGAGCCTGTGGGATTGTAGGTTAAGGCGATCCGGCCTTTCTGCTGAGCCAGCAACATGATGCGTGCCTCGTCTTCATCCAGTTCAAGTGTGACCGTTTGATTTGATCCGCCACCCGTCACATTGCGGCTAAAAGCGACAACTTTAGCTCCTTTGAACAGCGTTACTGTCATCCCCTTGCGGTTAGCCGCATCTGATCCGCCGGCAGATTGCAGTTGATTGCCTCCACCCGCGTCAGTCGTCATATAGACATCAACAAACTGTCCAGGCTTAATCATTCCGCTGAGAACTGACGTTGGGTCATCAATGCTAATTGGCACCGCACGCATTCCGTCCTGAATCTCCAAGCTTGGATAGTCGCCAATTGCATAAAACATAGAGCCTTGGAGTGGAACGGCCGCTGGAATTTGCGATTTCGCAATACGCCCAACAAGAGACTGCAGGCTTATGATTGAGTCAGGAGCAAGTTTCGCATCGGCACCAACCGGGCCACTGCCGATGTGCTTCATCGTAATCACCGTACCTGGCTGGATTTCGGTGATCGCCATCGGCATCGTTCGAGCTGGAATCGGCGGAGCCTGAACGACTTCAGTCGCCCAGAGCTTTTTGAAGAAAAAGGTGACCGCCATCAGACAGATAACGGCAAAGGCGACAAGGGTGAGCAACCACGGAGTAAGCTTCACAACAGTTCTCCAGACTAAGTCAGTTCAACACAGGGGAAATTCGTTTGTGATGAGATTGTTTGTCGATTAGTTTGGACACCAAACGACGCACATTCCCTGCACATTCCCTGCACATTCCCTGCGCAGTGACGATTGCAGAATTCCGACTGCAATTTAACTTCAAAACAAGACAAGTTGGCACGTGCTGCGAATCTGCGGACCGAATCGCAACACGATAAATCAATATATCTGAGTGTTATCGATCTGGCCAGTGCGTTCCATTGCCATCGCAGCATCGCAATTGATGTAGCGATTCGCGACGCTGAATCCGGTCATCCACAACAAGTCGGGACTCGCATTTCGCATCGGAACCTGAACATGAATGTGCCCCAGATCAGATGCATAAGCACCAGGAGTAATCGTGATGACTGACTGCTGAGCCAATGCTGGCCCCAATAACTGTTCCACGCGAGACTTGATTTCTGTTTCCGCAGTAGTGGATGCAACTCCGCAGATGCTTAACATGCGAGCCCCGTTCTGTGCCGCATTGGCAACCCGGGTCTGCGCTGACATCAGCATGGAGAATTCAACAATGGAAAAAACAAGCAACAGAAAGATCGGCAGAACAAGAACCAGCTCCATTGACAAGATCGCACCTTTGCGATTTGAGGTTTTGGAGCAAAAACATTTCATGGGCCGAACTCACTGATGAATGGACAAACTGATAAATTCCGGAACATCTGCTTGTCTCGATGATCGGCAGAATTTGCCGATCAAATGAAGCGATTTAACAGGCGGCGTTATAAACCCTTAGTTCCGAATAACTGAAACGCCAGCACACACCAGGTCGCTAACGCCACAGGCAAAGCAAATGCCATGACTCGACGCTTCTTCCGTTGGTCAGTCGTTTCACCTTTGCCCTTGGCGTTCTTTGACATGTACTGTTCTTTTGTTCGGCGAAGACCTTTCGAAAGCAATCCAAAAGCCACGATCCCGATTGTTCCCATCGTGACAAAGATCAGACTGATAAACAGGACTTTCAAAACCATCAGCCAGCCGAGCCAGGTGCCTAACGCCGCCATGAGTTTGACGTCACCACCACCAGCGGTGGCGATCATCCACAAAACAAACACAACGCCGAATCCCGCTGCAAATCCAAGCAGCGAGAACCACAGGCCATCCAATCCAAAGAACGCGACATGATACACGATGCCCGCTACGCACATGGGTGCAGTCAGCTTGTTTGGAATCTTTCGAAACCGGAGGTCGCTGATCGCTGCCACCAACGTGAAAACTCCGACACACAGCAGCAGAACAATTTGAGAGGTAGCTAGATCTTGCATAATTGGACATTTCGCTTGAATTCAGGATGTAGGGACTGCGTAGTCACCATGTTTCCACAATTATTGTATCTGAAAGCTCGCGACTGAGGTGTAATCTTGTCAAAGCGGCACCACAATTGTTGACATAAAAGACGCAGCCGCCACGATTGCTACAATCGTCAAGTTCGTTGTCATTGGGATAACGAGTCTGAACTGTTCAATTTGTATAATCATTGAAATCCAAACCATGAACTCCACAGCCCAGGCAACGTCCGATCAACCAACATACCTTTCAACAGCCATCGACGCTGCGCATGTCGGGGGACGCATTCTTCAGGACTGGATCGGTCGTTTTTCCGTACGAGAAAAGAGCCGCTACAATCTGGTGACAGAAGCCGATGAAGCGTCACAGTCGGCGATCGTGCAAACTCTGAAAAATCGCTTTCCTCAACATGGTTTCCTGGGCGAAGAAAACCTGAATGAGCGGGATGCCACGACTGAAGCGTTCTGGATCATCGATCCGCTCGACGGCACATCCAACTACGTTCACGGTTTTCCGTATTACGCAGTTTCTATAGGGCTTTGGATTCGCGATCACATCGAAGTCGCAGTGATTTTCGATCCCACTCGAAACGAAACTTTCGCTGCGCAATTTGGAAAAGGAGCGACGCTGAACGGTCAGCCAATTAAGTCCTCGGGCGAAACCGAACTCGGGTCTTCGATGGGCATGGCCAGCCTGCCGGTCGCCACCAATCCTGAAAACCCTGCGGTAAAAAGATTCCTGAACGCACTGCCCAAATTGCAAACAGTGCAGCGATCAGGGTCCGCGGCACTCAATTTGGCATACGTGGCCAGTGGACGCATTGACTGTTTCTGGTCCAGCAGCCTGCATCCGTGGGACGTTGCAGCCGGAGCTCTCCTGGTCGTTGAATCCGGCGGGACCATTACAAAGCTCGACGGCGGCAAATTCGACATTTTCGTCCCAGATCTGCTGGCTGCCAGCACTGCGAAACTCGGTCGAGAACTCGTAACCGTATTGCGTTGAATTTCCTGAACGTCTTCTCCGGACGCCGAATTCCGCGTAGACTATCAGCATGTCGAACGTGCGAATCTTACTTCTGCTGGCAGTTTCACTTACCGGCTTCACCGGTACTGCGGTTCTGCGCGCCCAGGAAAATGGTGCGAACTCCACCGCAGCGCCCCCGGTGGCTTCTAATGCAAAATCAACATTGAACGCCGCTGAGGGCCTGGCCAATGAAGACGTGTTGCTCCGGACAAAATCAGGCGAACTGATCCCGCTGCGAACTCTGCTTGGCAATCGAATCATTGATGAACTGTTGATGCAAAGTATGGAACAAGTGAGCGTGCCTCGCTACACGATTGCACAACAGGAAGTTTCAGGGGCGGTGGACCAGGATGTTGTCACCATCAAAGTGGTACTTCAGATTCAGCTTCATGTGGCCAAAGAGTGGGTCACCATCCCGATGACATTCGGTGATGTCTTCACGACTCGCATCGATCACAAGTCTGAAGAACCGAACGCACAGGCCGTGCCGACATCTGGCGAACAAAATTCTCGACAGTTGCACTTGTACGGCTCCGGGTTACACACAGTTACGCTGGAAATGATCGGCAAAGCCCGACTGCTGGCCCCTGGCGTGCGACAACTGAACCTGAATCTTCCGTCGGCAACGGCATCGCATGCGGATTTTCAATTCGCGCTCCCGGTGGAACTCCAAAGCATGCCCACGGGTTCCGTAGACAAACCAACGCGAGACGACAAAGGTGTTCATTCAGTCGAGTTTTGGGGACTTCCACAGTCATTCGGTTTATCGTGGTCTGACGTAGTGCAGCGAGTGGCTCAAAAGTCAGTCATTCAGGTTCAAAATCGCATGAAACTGGATCTGACAACGATTCCCGTCAATCTGACTGGCACTCAATTGTTACAAATCAGCGGAAGTCCAGTCGCCGAATTGCGAGTTACGTTTCCGTCAGGGTTTCAGCCCAAGGAAATCGGCGCACGGAATGCAACTGGCCTTTCGGTGCTGAATAACTGGGAAAAAATCAGTGAAGCTGCCGGGCCGGGAACGGAATCCAATCCAGTATCGACGCTGGTTCGACTCACCGCTGCGACTGAAGGCTCGCTCACGCTGTCGTTTGATCTGGAACTTGCGAATCGCACGTTTCCTCAGGACATCCGCATCGCGCTGCCTTCGATTCAGGACGCCAACGTGCAGTCTGGAGACCTGGACATTCTCTTCCCAACGGGACTGTTGGTGCAACAATCGGTTGTGGAGGGTGCTCAGCGAAAACGTGTGACAGCGGAGACAGATCTAAGCGTTGCTGCGACAGCCTTCCGCATGCGTTCGACAGAATCTCAGGTGGTGCTGCATGTTGAAGAAACGGAAGCTCAGTTTGCGGTTTCTCCGGAACTCGAACTTCGATCTGACGCCCAAAACGTCATTATGACAGCCAGATATCCAATCAGCGTGCTGACCGGCGCGTTGCTGGATCTATCAATCTACTGGCCCGGCTATTCCAGTGGTGAGTGGCAGATTTTACCGGGCTCAACACGACTGATTTCCGGCAAGACCAGCGTACCACTTTCGCCTCAGGAATCCGAAACTGACACCGACGTTTTGCAGATGACGTTTCGTGAACGACAATCCGGTGAATTCATCGTTGAGTTTCGCGCCTATGCTCCATTGGCAGCCGTACGTTCTGGCAAGATCCAGTTGCAGTGTCCAGAGATTCAAGGCAAACTCGGACAGCCATTTGTTGTAACGACTATCGAATCGGATCAATACACGATCCGGCCAATCAGTATGGGAACGGGGAGACCGCTGCCCACTGTTCCCTTGCCTGGGCCGGCATCTGTTGCTGCGGTCGGATCAGATTTACATTCACAAAGTTGGCTCCATGATGATCCGTCGATACCTGTTCGCCTGGAACTACCAGAACAGGCTCCATCAGTGCGAGCAAATATTCGTCTGGGAATGCAGCAACGAGATGTCGGAATTGAAGTCCGCGAGACAATTAGTTTTGAAATTGAACACCGCGATTTGCCAGTGCTATCCTTGAAAGTACCTGCAGGAGTACAACCCACAGTACGCATCTCTGGCCAAACAGATGTTCTTCGTCGGACAATTGACCCAACAATCGATTCGAATTCACAATGGAGTTTTCGACTGCCGGAAGCAAGACGCGGCAGCCTGACCTTAGAAGTCAACTACATCTGGACGCCCGCTTTGTCGGGGGATCCATTGCCGTTGATACTGCCAGAAGCGACCGAGATTCAGAGTATAGAAGTCGGGACCGAGTCTGGTAGCGGGCTTACCGTGCTGGATTCAGAGATCTGGCGGCCGGTTTACTCGGAGCGATTCGACGCCGCGTGGTATTCCAGTTCTCCGGTAGCCACCGTTCCTGTTTCCTGGCAGCCAAATCAGGGGTTGGTATCGGGGCATAGTCCGGATCTGATTCTTGCAAGGACGCAAATTATTGGCCATCAACTGCTCACAACCACATTGGCTGTCTACGAAACGCTTCCCGAAGTGATCAATCTGAAGACTCCGCTGAGCTGCACTCTGCACTCGATCATAATCGATCAGCAGTCATTGAATTCCAGCGATTCGCTGCTGAAGAGTCAGGTACAGCGGAAGGAAAACAAGGAACTCGGCACCTGCCTCTGGCAGATTCAGACGAACGCATTGAAACGTCCGATGACGGTCCAGGCATCAGGTGCAACTGCGAACGAACCTCACACGATCGAGTTTCGGGTCAGCGATCGCATACCGCAACGAACATCGCTGTGGCTGTCGGCAAGACTTGATCGCGCGATCATTGTTGGTGAATCACCAACCGTCCCGGTTGTTTGGATTGCCGGGTCTGAAGGCGAATTCCGAACAACCAGCACTTCAAACAGATTCAGGGCTCTGACGCATCAGGGATCCATTCAACTTCCATGGGATGAAAGTGTTCGATCCAGTTCTGACCGACAGCTCAAAGCCATTCTATCACCATACCCGACAGAGATGCAGTTGATGGCAATGGACAGAATGGAAAACTGGATGTCGTATTCGGACCAGCAGGATCTATTCATAGGTTCTGCCGAATCCGGTGCAATGTTGCTCGTTCTGGTTCCGTTCGTCTCATTGCTGCTGGTGAGCGCAATTGTTTGTATTGTCTTCTTTGTACTGCTGTCTTTGCTCCGACGCCTGACAACAATTCTGCCAGTGCTGTTGATTGGATGTTCGTCACTGATCGCATGGCTGATCATTCCAGAATGGACGACATTGCTCGCCCCCTATGTGGCCGTGGGTGTCGTCTGTGGCGTCGTGTCGGTGATCTTCCAGAGATTGGTTTTCGAACGTCGCGGGCGATTTCCAAAGGCGTCTCAAACAGGTGAGTATCAAACAGTGTTCGGATTTTCCGGAATCATGTCTCAAGCCGTTACGGAACGTCCCGAAACTATGGTTCCTGCATCACCTGCTGGCAATCGATCAGACTTAAATGTCAGTTCTTTCATGTAAACTCACACTGGCAAGTACAGGTGACTTCGTACGGCGGGGCAAACAAATGTTTGAACGCGAAATAGTCGTTGAGGCAAGGCACGGAGTTTCATGATAACGCTCTGGCAACTGCTGCTGTTGGCATTACTGCAAAATCCGACCGACACTTCGGACAACGCAAGTGCTGCGCGCGATTTCGAGATGTCTGACGTGGTCATTGAAATCGTTCCGCTGGACGAATTGGGACAACGCATATCCGATAAGCGCTATGTGCCGGTGCCTCGCAATCAAGTTGCTGAGCTGCTTCAAGAGGATCAGGCAGATGCTCCAGCGTCGCTACCTCGCATACGTGAAGCCCGGTATTCGGCCACACTGAATGCAACTCGACTGGATCAAGCCCGATTGGAATTCGAAACCTATCCGGAATCCACTACTTCCAATTCCGGTCCCCTGTTACTGGGCCAGACAAGCCTGCAGCATCTGAAGATTTTCGATGAACAGGGGCCAATTGAACTCGGTTCTGATTCCAGCCGACGCTTATTTTTGCTTAAGCCAGGCTTTCCCGGAAAACTCACGGGGACGTGGACATCTGATGGTTTGGTTGCCGGTGATGTTGTGACATTTCGTCTGGAATTACCTGCCGCGACAACTTCAAGATTAGAATTGCTGACAAAACCAGGCTTCGTTATTTCAAGTGCTTCAAGTTTGGTACTGGGTCCTAAAACGGTTCCCGCGACACCCGAAACCAGTGAACAGAAGTCGTGGACGATACTTCCGGGCGATACGACAAGACTCAACTTCAACTGCCGCGAACAGAAGCCACTTCGCTCCATGAACCCAATGCCGTTGATGTTTTTTAATGCAGCACATGAACTGACCGGGGATATACTGAAATCCCGCTGGACGATTGGCCTGCCATCGGAATTGAATGGTCGCTCTCGCCTGACCGCAAGAATTTCCAATCGCGTCCGCATCGCGGATGTGATGCTGGAAGACAGACGGCCAGTCGAGTGGCAGGTCGCAGAAGAAAATGGCCAGCAAACCCTGAGTCTGTTATTGCCCGAAGCAGCGGACTCCGCAACTTTGAATGTCTCCGCAGCCTCTGTCTTGCCCCAGACGGAATCCTGGGACCTGCCGATGCTGTCATTGAGTCAATGGTTCAGCTCCCACGATACACTGCGCGGACCGATTCTAGTGCCCATCGGGCAGATCAGCGTCGTGCTGCCACGTTCAATCTATCTTGATGAATGGACTCTGGTGGGAATTCAGGAACGCGATATCGTGACCAAGCTGGATCAAAGCCGCGACTACCAGCTCATTCAGTTTCAGCCAGAGGCTTCTGCAATTGCCAGAACGTCCTCCAGCGAACCGCGATTGTCTGATTCCGTAGTGACACTTGTGGAACCCGCCGGAAGACTGGCGACGGTGCGATGTTTGGTAAATGTGACCTGTGAAGGCGAAGGCGCGTCGGTTGTCGAACTCCAATGGCCAATATCGCAGGGTTGGCAGGTCATTGCAGCTCGATATGCATCAAACTCTCGATCGCTGTTTTTTGAATTCCCTCAAAGTGACCAGGAAGCCGCCACTTCTCCACTCACGTTACACCTGCCGGAATCACTGGAACCAGGAGCATCGCGGGTCGTCGAGATCCAGTTACGCCAGTCAGATGCCATAGATGCCCGAACGATTAATCTGCCACTTGGAGAAAACACGCATATAGAACGTACAAATTCTGTCGTTGTGTTTCCGCCTGCTCTGACACTCAGCACCGAGCTTCAACGTCGCTGGAGCGCAGGGCGACGACCACTGACACTCGAAGAAGTACGCAAAACAACGGCGTGGCTGCCTGAATCGAAACTCACGAATGTCGGCGGAGGCAGTGCCGCAAAATTCTTCGCTGCTGGTGGAGCAGAATCAACACCACTCGCCAGGTCGGAAGTTGCAGAGACTTCAAATCAACAGGTTATCGAACTTGAGCATGCCGTCCGGATCGTGGAAGGCCAGATTGTTGAAACCTCGCGCATTGTTCTTCCAGCGAACCACGAATTCGGGGAATCGCTGACATTGCAAATGCCGTCTCAGGCCGCCAATAGTTCACGTTGGTCGCTCGACGGAGAACCAATCCCCGCACGTCGCGGTGACCTGTCTGCAAATGCCTCGCCTGCCGACCAGCAACAAGCCGCAGATCAGGATGGCTACGACTCCAATTGGGAACAATGGACGATCAGTCTCATCGGCCGCAGATCTTCGATACCAAGCATTCTTCGCTGCGAATCACGACAGCCTGCCAGTCAGGAGATCATTGCGACAATTCCAATCCCGAAATCGGATCTTGCGATCGAAGGTACACTCAGGCTTTTTTCGTCCGACGAAGGTCAATTGACTGTCACCGACCTGATTCCGGCTGCCGCAGAAAACCCAATCGATGCAACTCAAGACAATCCCTCAACAAACTGGAAACTGCCAACATCGCCGAAAATCGTGCCACTAGTCCTGAAGCACAATCCGAGCATTCAGTTTGGACAGACGATCGATGTTCATATGTTGCACATGATTGATGAACACTCGGGCGGCCTTGATCAACAGGTCCTCGCTGTCGCCAATGTCAGTCGCAGTGCTGGTCAGGACTCATTGCCACTTGCTCTGCCAACAGACATTCGCCCCCTGGTGCTTGTCAACGGTCATCGCGTGCAACTACAGACCACGGCGGCTGGATTCTCAATACCACTGCCAGTATCGTCGGTGGATTGTCAGGTTGTGCTGACATGGAACGAACCGGGGAACAAAGCCGACGACGTTACTGGCAAGCGGGAATTGCCTCGACTATTTCTTCGCGAGCTTTCCGTGCCTCAGTGTACTCATCATTTGCTCGTCAACCGTCAACTTGAGTTCCGCGTGCCGGGGGCAGAATTTGCAGCAGCCGATTCAACCGACGTGATGCGCATTCTGGATCGATTGATGACGGTCGCAGAATCATCCGATGGAACATCAAAGCGTGTTCCCGTCGCCGACATGCCTGCTGAGATTCGTAGTTTTATTTCACGGTGGCAGCTTGCCACGACACAAAAATGGGACGAACGCACACTGATTGATTCTGTTCAGTCCGGACTGCCAATTGTGGTGCAGGTGACACAGTTGCGTCGCCGAACGGCTATTGCTGCAGGCATGATATTGCTGCTGGCAGGCTGCTGTATTTTCTTCCGAAACAAAGTGATGGAATACCGCGTCGTCGTGTCACTGTTGGCCTGCGGCTTACTCGGCGTGAGCGTCCTGATGCCGACCTCGATCGCAGAAGCCATGATCACCGGGGCATTCTGGGGATTGTTGGCTGGTTTAACATTCGTCACTTCAACTCGATGGCAATGGCTCCGAACGATCAGTATTCAGTCCTTGCTTCGACTCTCAATAGTTGCGTGGTTTTTAATCCTTCCCGCAGATTTCAGTACTGCACAAGAATCCGCGAGGCCAGGCATTCCGCCGCAAGGCCAGGCGGTGGTGACGGCAAAAGCCTTTTTGGCCGGTACCACAGCAGACGAAGCTGAACATGATCCAGATGTTCTACTGCCAGAAACACCACTCCCCGACAGCGATATCGCGTATGTGAAAGCATCGGTCTTTGAAAAATGGCAGAAGAAGCATGCCGCAGAACGATCGGCTTTACCCGCCGCTGTCGTGAAGTCGCTGCAGATGGAGATCGTGGTGGAATCAGTTGAATCCATCGAGCTGATTCAGAAAATGGAAGTCGCGGCGGTCAGCGGTGACGAACAGTGTCATATCCGTGTTCCGTTGCATGGCTCCAGGCTTGTCATGTGTACGATCAATGGAGAAAAAGTTTTCCCGGTGCCTGATGGTCCCGGTGCAATTCTGATTCCTGTACCAGCCTCTTCTCTTCTGCCAACTCGCTCGCTGTCAGGTACTGTTGACAGCAAGGACACGACAAACTCAACAACGGCCGTCGATGCATGGCCTTTGGCTGCTTTCACGGTACATCAGATTGAATGCCGTTTGCGACCAGTAATAACGCGCCAGACTTCGGGACTGCAGTTCATTTTGCCTGCCCTGCCCTGCCCTTTAGCGGAAATCAAACTCACAGCACCAGACAGCCTGTTTACCGGAGTTCGCGCGCAGACAGCGGCTGGAGTCGTGCAGTGGAAACCCACCGAAGGAGCCATGCAGTTTAACGGGCTGGCGATGTCTGAAGGAATCGACGTCCGATTGTTCCAGACAAATCTCGACAAAGGCAGCCCTCAGCTTGCAACCGTCGAAACGCTGACCATAGCAGAAGTCGTCGCTGAACAACCAATGCTCTCCTGTATCTGCCGGTTTACTCGCTGGAATCCATTGACTCCCGAAGTGCGATACATGGTCCCTCAAGGCTATCAACTGATATCCGCCAGCAGCGTCAATAGTGGAGATCTACTGTGGTCGGTCCAGGATCGTGTCGCCACAATTCTGCTTCCAAACGCAATTGGCAGCGAGTTCATTCTTTCATTACAATTAAAGTCGGACGTCGCCTCTCCGTTGCAGCAGAGACGAATTCCCATTGCCGAACTGGGTCAGTTTTCAGACTGTGTCCCGTCGCCAAATCTGGTGCTGGCCGCTCGTGTCAACCCGGTCTTCTCTGTGCTGCCGATTGAAGGCAACCAGATAACGACACTTGCTTTTTCGGATATCCAGCCATCGTGGGGGCAGTGGTTGCAACGCTCCGACAGCGTATTTTCTGTCCCCAGCGGCACGCCCGAATGCATTGTGCATCTGACGGCCCGCAAAAGTCTGAATGAAATTAAAATCAAGCAGAATTTCGCGCTGCGGAATCAACGCATCGACTGGACTTGCCAGATCGATATCGAAACACTCGTGCTTCCCGTATTTCGCCATCGGCTAATGGTCAACTCTGATATCGAAATCACAGACGTACAAGTGAATGCAGGAGAATCCAATCGAAAAGCCTCATGGCATCGTCGCGGCAATCGCCTTGTCGTACAACTTAAAGAAGGAACTATTGGAAGGCATATTCTTAAAATTTCAGGTCACCAACTTGTGCGGCCTGATGATACTCAAATTGCCCTTCACAGCCCTCACGTGCATGATGCGCATGTTCTGGAATCGATCATGGAACTAACAGACCAGGAAGGCCTGGGACTGGAGTTCGAAAAACTGGGAACCGCTGTGCCCACCAATAATCGCATCGCAACCAATGAGCCTCTGCAACCCGGCACTCCGGTTCTGCTGCAGATCCTTGATGAAGCAGATCAAGTTGTCCTGCGAAGACTAAGGCCCGTGCAGCCAATGGGGTCCATTGCCGTATTGCGTTCCGCAGATCAGGTTTCGATTATCATCCATTTTTCGCAATGGGCAGGCAGTCTTGGACCATTGGCAATGAAGTTTCCCGAAGATTCCGAATTCCTTACCGAACCCATGGTCATCGTGGACCACCGACAATTACCACTCATTCGGAATGCCAATGAATTCACCGTCGGCCCCGATGTGATCCCGGAACTCTTCAATCAACCGGATTTCGCGATCGTCTGGAGTATGGCGATTCCTGAATCTCAGCGCGACGACAAAGCTGTCACGTTTGGATGGCCCGAAATCTCGGACCGTATCGTGTGGACCGAACGACTCATGATTCCTCTCGACAACACTGCCAGCATCCCGAATACTGCCAGCATGTCGAACACCGCCACCAACGCAACTATTCCCGCATGGCTCAAAGATTTCAGCGCGATAGCCTTTGGTAAGGATCTGGCCAGTTTGAAGCGGCCAGTTCTTAGTCAGGCTTTTGAATTGCCGAATCCGGGCAAACAATTGACAGTCCCGATAGATTCAACAGTGGAAGCGGAAAAAACCGAAACAGCACGTCCGCTGTTTGCCGTTTCTAATTCGACGCTATGGTCCAATCCAAATCAATCGGCGGTTGGCCAGACAACTCTCGCGGTATTTACTCCTGTGACCCCTGGACGATGCACAATCGCAATTCCGCGCGGAACAGTCGTTACAGAACTGGAAACAACGGAAGCGATTCGCTGGGAAGATACCGCGCGGGAGCGAGTCACCGTAGAACTGACCAAACCAGTAACAATCATCCGTGTGCGATGGATGAGTACACGAGCGCGCAATGGCTTTGCTTCAACAACACTTGAATTCGCCGTACCATTCCCCGTCGAATGTAAAACTGAACGCAGTTTGCTCCTTGCCAGTTCAGAAGGAGAAAGACCTCAATTTCTGGGAGATGTCGTAACTGTTCCTGAAAAAGAACTTGAAGCAACGCTGCTGGCAGTACTCTCTACCGGATTGACACGTGCCCAGCCTGATGTTTCTGAAGCGGCCACAACACAGGAACCGCTGCTTGACGCAGCAGAACTTGCTGCTCAGTTGGCCCGGCATCGCACAGAGTTTCTAAGTGGATTCACTGGCAATTCCAAGTCGTTTGTCGCAAAAGCCATTTGTCTGCCGACGGATAATTCACGAATTCAGGTATTCATTCGCAAGCGATTGCAATGGCAAACTCTGATTTCAATCGCGGCTGGATTTCTTGCTGTCGCAGGAGCGGTCTTTGGTCAAACAATGCGTTCGGCCGTCAGCGAATCAACAACCCGGATTGCCAGGCAATCGTCAAACTTCCAACGATCAGGCAGTAAATCGCAAACCAATGCAAACGGTCAGCTACCAATAGGCGAATCAGCCATCTCAAACACAACACGCCCACCACAAAACTGATCACGCCGCCCAGCAACATCGGTTGCCATGCAATGTCCATGGCGACTTTACCCCGCAGAATTTTAAGCAGTTCCAACAAGGTCGCTCCGCCAATTGCGGGCATCGCAATAAAAAATGAAAACCTCGCGGCATCTTCACGCTTCAGACCACACACAAGCCCTGCCGCAACAGTACTTCCCGCTCGGGAGATCCCGGGAAGAATCGCAACCGCCTGAAAAACGCCGATGAACCAAGCAGTCCAGACCGGCATCTTATCCAGGTCCAATGTTCCACTCTGCAGCTTTTGAGCAATCAACAGAAACACGGCCGTCACCAACAAACAGCAACCAGCCGCCATGGTACTGTCAAACGCTGCTTCAATTTGATCTTTAAACAGCAATCCAATCACAGCGACCGGCACCGACGCGACAACGATCATCGCGATCAGGCGAAGATTCTTCCGCAGTTCCAGCAAATCCTTAAAGTAGACAACGGCAATAGAAAGCAGCGTGCCGAAGTGCAACGCCACATTCATCGTCATGCCCTTCAGCCAGTCTGGTAATGGGGTCGATGAAGATTCGCGAATCAACGCCTCGGCAATAACCAAGTGTCCAGAAGAACTAATCGGCAAAAACTCCGCAACGCCCTGCACAACTCCCAGAATTGCCGCATAAACATAGTCCATCTTCAAAATCCGTCCGCTCAGGAAAACAAATCAACGACGCTCAGAATCAGCGGCGGAGTTTGAACGGAGAATTGTTACGAAGCAAGGGTTGTTTGACGAGAGCGCAATCGGGACGGCAACGTGAAGTGCGATTGCCCGCAATATCGCATGAAATCCGGATGGGACACGGATTTCAGCGGGAACTTACGCTGCGATGAGCCAAGCTCGGGCTCCCAATGCGGCAACAAGTGAATCGTTCGAACGGCCCGACGCAGTGAAATCCTGCTCATCGATTTCAACAACGCGTCGGACTCAATTCCAGCAAGCAAGCGACCGCTGTCGCTGCCAAATAAATCATTTCATTTCAGCTACCGGCACCACCGGCACCACCGGTGCCACGGGAATCCGGAATTTCCGAATCACGCCCGTGATGACGCCCATCACTTGTCGCGGTGAGATCATTGAAGTGCCCGAGATCGCTGGAATCAATTGGTTCGTGCCTTCCTGGACGCCGCAAATTACCACAGCATGACGATCATCCATCGCCGCGACAAAGCACCCCGGTTGCGGAGTCGTCTCGCGATTGAGGACTATGAAGTCCCCGCTGGCGATGTTCAAAGGTAAAAAGCCATTCCCCTCCACTCGCAGACAGACTATTTCAGGACCTTCAAAAACGGCTCCAAAAGAAACGAACTCATCCGCACCGACAGACGGCTGGATGGGCCCGGATGTCGCAGCAGTTCCGATTAACGAAACAGATAGCCGATTCTGAGGCGCATCCGAAAGCTGAATCGCACGAGACATGTTTTGCTCGCGGCTAATCAAACCTTTGCGCTCCAGTGCCTTCAAGTGACACATGACCCCGTTTGGAGAACGGATGTTGAACTGCAGCCCTATCTCTCGAACCGTTGGCCCGTAGCCGCGATTAATGATCTTATCGCGAAGAAACTCGTAGATTTCGCGTTGACGCTTGGTCAACGCAATTCGCTTCGTAGAACCTGCCATTCGATTTTTTCCCTGAGCCGCAAAGACGGAGCCATTTGCTTTCGTACCGTCCAGATAGTTTTCTGACATTGAATCTGAGATCGCCCGGATCATGATCAACTCACTTCCACTTAACTTTCGATAATTTGCTAGTTCATTGCTGCATTATTTCGTGGGGGCCAGCAATACCTTAGTTCCGCTGCTGCAAACTGGATGCCAGTCAATTAAACGGAGACACAGTCAGATCGAAACTAAGCGAAGTGTGTGGAAACAGGCCAGGACTTCATCAAAAATATGATACGAATGTTCAAAGTGTGCATTGAATGAGAAACGTTCATGCTGCTTCTATCAACACCACTGCCTGAAGTTTCAGTGGTACCTAAAGCCTAATGGGGTTGACGCATGTACTGTATCCAATCGCAACACGATTGCACTCAGATTTTTTGATTTTCTTCTTCGTTTCACCTTAAGTCGCAAGGCATTCCAATTGCTGCCATCACCGGACTCAGATTTGGTGCCAGAAGTCCCCACAGGAAAATTCGGTCGGCAGAGCAAATTTAGACCGTACAGATGCTTCTGCGGCTGAATGTCACGCCACTGGCGATCCAGAACGTTATTGCTATGCCCATCAGGATGTAAAAATCAGACCATGGAAACAAACCGGTCTGAATAATGATAGCCGGTCGATAATACTCCATCACCGACAACCAGGAAACGCTCTTCGCCCAATCCTGAAACTGTGCCAGAAAGTTCAACAAAAACGACGCCAGCATAATCGCAAACACGACGCCGACCGCGCGACCACGTCGATCACTCAACGCCGAAAGAAAAAACGCAAAACTGCCAACGGCAAGATAAACGGCGGCAAGATTCACCATCACCATCATTGTATGAATTGCCGACAGTCTCATTTCCGGCTGAACAGTCAACGATGCCGTCAGATGCCCGGCATAACCAAAAGACAAGATACAAACTCCGGAAATCAGCCAGCCAATCGTTTCCGCTGAAAATACTTTCCAACGTGATACCGGCAGACATAACAAAAAGTCAGCCGTGCCTCGATCGATCTCTCCGGCAGGCATGCGAGAGCAATACATCACTTCATGCCCCCACAGCAGCGTCAGTACCGTGGGATGAACCCACAAAAATGCCTGCGAAAGCTGCGACGACATTTGATCGCCAGGATCGACTCCCAGTAACGCCGTAATTAGCGGCTTCACCATTGGCATCTTGTCAAACATCGTATGAATATTGCCCAGAATCTTTGGCAACAGCGCGGTGAGTAATCCCATGATCGCGCAGAGTCCCAAACTGAACCACAACACTGGCCAACGAACTTCCATCCAGATTTTGCTAAGTAAACCGCTCATCACACGATTGTATTCGATTGCCGATTGAAATCGAAAGCAATGTCAATCAGAATTTGATTTCCGATGTCCAACGCTCCCTTGTTCCGAGGCTCCCGCCGCGGAACACACTGCGCCTGAGGCTCCTGCCTCCCTTGTTTTCGCAGCCGCATTCAATTCAGGAGACATTATGAAACACGTCAATCGCCTAGGTGCAACGTACTATACTTTCGAGGGTGTCACAAAATCTGGTAAACCAAAGTACTTCGCTTCGAAGAAGTCATCTAGTGACGGTGGCTCGCCAATCGATGAGATGCCGGACGGGTTTGAGTTCTTTGAAAATCCCACCAATGCGACCGTGGTGATTCGCAAGATCAAGACTTCTGACGTCACAACGTCTGAGTCGAAACTGTTGTCAGAGCTGACCGTTCGCCACTGCGATTGTCCGTGTCGGGTAGTCGTCGAGGGCAATTCGCTGGTCGTCTATGCTGCCCAAGGCTCGAATCTTGGTATCTCACAACTGACGAGCATGTTTGGTGCATCGGTGAGTGAATTGTCCAGATTTGCAAACTACGCCCCTGAACTGAAATTTGATCTCTTCGATCAGCAGCGAAGAACTTTTCTGGCATCTCGTTACTGTCATCGCCGTTCCATGGAAGGCTGGATGCGCCTTAGCCGAATGGACGGTTCACTTTCGGAACTTGCAAAAAAGCTGCTGCCTCATATTGGCAAGGAATCGTTCTTTGAACTCCAATGACGAAGCCCGCGATGATACAAGAACACCAACCCGCTATAATAAACCGACCTCCCCGGAACGCCAGATGAGCCAAAGTGATTAAACGAGGAGATTCAGCATGACGTTGAAAGGTTTCATTTTTGAAACACAGAGGCACGGAGTTCACAGAATGATTTATTACTGAATGATAAACGCACAAGGCGGACATTCATTCGCCCGTTCCCGTGATTGTCCTTGTACAGCTTCAGGCCAGCAAGTTGAAGTCCAGCTTTTAGACTGCTGCGATTCAGTCTGCAAGCCGAGACAATCGCAACTGCGCGGACGCAGGCTAAATGCTGTCCTCCAGCGCTGCGATTCCGCCGACAGAGCCCGAGGATCGCCTTAAAGCTCATAGTACTGCCGAAATAAGCCTTCCAAAGCCGGCGAACCGATCACGACGTCCGCGAAATTTTGCTCAGCAGCCCATCGCAACAAAGGTGCAGACGAGCCGTGTAGTTCCAGAATGCACGTTCGATGGCGGATCGACGGAGGAACCAATAGTGCAATCGTTGAAGACATCTGCATCGGCGTTGCGCCTGGCAGATACTTCACATCCACGCCGTTCGGCCACTGTATTCCCGCGGCAGATTGCTGCTCCTGCAACGTCACCACGATTTGTCGAGGTGCCGCCGCCTTCAATGCACTCAACGTCGAGTCTTCCACAATCCGACCGTCACGCACAATTGCAATGCGATCGCAGAGTGTTTCGACTTCGCTGAGCGTATGACTGGAAAACATCACAGTGTGCCCTGCCCCAGCCAGCTCACGCAAACACAGCATCAAGGCATCCTGCATTAATGGATCGAGTCCCGATGTCGGTTCATCCAGAAGTACCAATCGAGGCGAATGCGCCAGTGCCAGCACAATCGCCACCTTTTGGCGATTGCCTCGCGACATTTTTCGCACAACCAGATCTGGTTCCAGCCGAAATCGCTCGGCCAGTTTGAGTCCATCAGGCAGCAGATCTCGACCGTGGATTTTCGAAATCATCCGCAGTCCGCGACGAGTCGTCAGCCATGGATAGAGCCGCACATCGCCCGCCACATAGCCCACGTCTCGCCGAATCGTCGCGCCATCTTTCCAGCAATCCATTCCAAAGAGTTTGGCAGAACCTGAACTGGCTCGCAGCAGCCCCATGAGCACTCGAATTGTCGTCGATTTCCCTGCACCGTTCGGGCCGAGAAATCCAAAAATTTCGCCAGGGTTTATTGTCAGATTCACATCACTGATCCCGCGCCGCGATCCGTAAGTGCGGCAGAGGCCTTTGGCAACAATAACCGACATTCCGTTCTTTCAGCATATTTTTGGCGTTGAGTCGTCGTTCGCAGGTGCAAAAGCACTTTAGGCTCGTGATACCAATGATTCAATCTGGCGAAACGGCCGGGGCATTCTGATTATTCTCTTTTCTTTTCATTCGCCGCGCCTTAAGAACGCGCCGGTCGATGAAACCCCAAATAAACGCAACCAAAGGTTTAGTTTCCAAACCTGCGGTCAACTGGCACAGGGCCAGTGGGGCCGAAAAGACGCCAGTGGACTTGTCGTTCAAAGCGATTCCCGTCAAAGGGAAGGTTTTTCCGATTGAAACGGCGGATGTTACCACGCAGGAGGCGAATTTGTTGCAGTCGCGAACCCCGACTCTCCGAAAGCTGTCTCATTCCGAGGGCAGAAACTTGAATGCCCGCAGAATGCTGGCTACGATTCGCCCAGTTCATGGTGGCTATAGCTCAGTTGGTTAGAGCGCTAGATTGTGGTTCTAGAGGTCGCCGGTTCAAGCCCGGTTAGTCACCCCTTGAAAGCCTTGTTCGCATCCCCTGCGAATGAGGCTTTTTTTGTCAAAGCCCCGCTTAATCGCTGAGGAGGCAAAAATGTAGGGTGGGTCAAATGGCGAAAGCCATGTAGACCCACCATTTTTACCTCTGACTATTCGTCCTCGTCGTCTCCTTTGAAATCGACTTCCGGCTCCGGCGGATCTTCAAGCTGCGGCAGACCGAAGTAAGTCTCCACACACTCTGCAATCTGACACAACCGTCCAAGCACTCGAGCCTGTAACGGTGGCAGAGCATTGCCGATCGCGTCTGCCGCCTCATACAATGCCACCGGGTTTTCTCGATCCGGAATCTCCTTCAGCAAAAAGTCGGCCACCGAAATGTCCGCGCGGGCGTGATCGAATGGGTACGGCAGAGACTCGAACGAACTACGAAGTTCCGTGACATGCTCGAATAACGCCTGCATCGACTGACGAATATGATCAATTAACTTTTCGTTGTCGTTGTTGTCGGACAAAATCGAAAGCAGTTTTCCCATCGTGATCTGCGAATCGCGAATCATCAAAAGTTGCCCAAGGCGCTCATTCACATGCTGAAACATTTCCAGCAACCAATCGATCTCCGCAACTGAAAAACCGCCATTCGCCAACGAAGCGGCCATTGTCTTTGTGCGAGCCAGGCTCAACCCAGCATAAAGCCGATCCGCCACCGCCTGTTCAAACGGAGCCAGTTTCGCCTCAACACGGCCCTGCTTCGTTTTTTCAGCTTCTTTGGCATCATCGATTTCGCTGCGAGTCGTCAGCGACATCGAAAAGTCTTTTAAGCGAACTCGAATACCAGCTCGCAGCAACGCCTCGGCCAGGCCGATTTCAATCAGTCGCGTATCGGCTTCGTCGTAGATCTTCCATGCCTTGCCGTAGCCGTCTTCAAGATTCAGCATCGTTGCACGATGACGTTTTAACGTCTGGACAGTCGAAGGAACATCCGACGCCTCTTCCCACGCAGCAGTGGGAGTCGGCAACGGGCGATACCAGGAATTGTGATCCTGAAAAAACCGCCGCACGGCTTTCCATGCGGCCTGCTGAAGCTTAAGCCGCTCCATCAATTCATCTACCGGATGAATGTCGGACTTCTTGAGTTCTTCACCGAATACCTCTTTGTAAAAGTCCCACGTCACCGCGCGGGACAGAAAATCAAATCGCGAGAACAGATGCGCGGCGGGTAGACGAAGCTGGAAGATGCCTTCAGTATTCTCCTGAGCTGCACTGGTCATGCGTTCGGCATCGGCTGGATGAGTGTCGAACAGTCCCGTCTTCGATTCCAGAATCATCTCATCGATTTTCGCATGAACTTTCTCCGGTAACTGATCAGCGTTCAGCAAAATCATCTTGGGGAGATTGTCACCTAATCGACCTTCGCTGTAGAAACTTCCAAGATCGCTGATGGCTCCACGATGAGCGATGTTCAAGACTGCCAATTGCCGCGCGGTCGTTGCGAATGTGCGACTGCCTGCCAGTCGAGCTTCATGGCGGTCGGCATCGAATTCCATTTGACGCAACAGATAGCCACTCACGAGGTGTCCAAGCTGCATCAACACCCACAAAACCTTGCGAGTCAGCCAGACGCACAGCCGCGTAAGATACAACACCCAGCCAATGCGAATATCGATGCTATGAGACCACTCGGCGAGCCGATCGTCCCATGCATCACGTTCGTAAACAACTCGTGTAAACCACATGCTGATCGATCGAATCAAGTACGACAATCGCATTCCCGCGCCCTGCGAGAAATGTCCAAATTCATGCGCCAGGACACCTGCAAATTGTCGCATCGTGAGCCCAGCAACAAGCGGCATGCCAATCGTCAGCACCAGATCGTTGCCGAGCATGCTTAACAGACCCCGTCCAAAGCTGGCGCTCGCGTTGATATTGCAATCGATATCGATCCGACGAGGTCGCGGTGATCCTACAGCTGCACAGATGCGGTTTACAAACTCAAACAGCAGTGGATCGTCAGCGGGCTTCAACGTTCGTCTGCCAGAATCATTGGACTGTTTCGAAAACAGCGGCTTCAACATGAACAGGATTAGGACAACTCCCGCAATCATCGGCGTCAGATAAGCCAGAAAAGCAAAGATCGCGGCTCGACCCGAATTCCTTCCGGACGTCGATTGCGTTGCTGCCGAAATCATCCCCGCATGATTCACGGCGTGATAGTACACAAGCCAGCCGACACCCATGATCATGCAGAGGTAGATCAACGGCAACATGATCATAAACAGAGATGTCAACGCGATGCCGATGCGATACGACCACGCCACAGGCACAGGCTGAATGGCCGGACTTGTGAAAGAGGCAAACACTTTCTTTCGCAGCGTTTCAAAATCCTCCGGCGGTGCAGACAGCGTCGCAGCTGTGTGTCGCCGGGACTCTACCTGCAGATCCTGCGGTCCACGAATCACGCGCGCGCGGACAGTAGGTTCTGCTGCATCATTGGCCACAACTGCAACCACAGGATCCTTCGTTTCTTGCGGCGTGATTCTGCGGGCTCGGCGAATCGTTGGTGCAGGCACTGATGCTGGTGGTCCTTGAGGCGTCGCAGCAGGAGCACCAGACGATGCAGGATTTGTTTTCGGCGGGTCGGTCGTCGATCGAGTCGCCGCAGCCGCACTCGTTGCAGCTCCAGGCAGCGCAATAACTTCTTTGCATTTCACACAGCGAATGCGCTTGCCCGCAAGTTCATCTTTGACTGCGAATGCAGCCCCACACGCTCGGCATTTCACCGAAATGGCCATAATGCTTCTCCAATGACGGGAGTTCGTCGTTCACCTTGAGTTTACGTTTGACTACTGTAGTGAATTGAACCTCAGTTCGGCAAATTGCAAGCCAGGCTTGTAAATAAACTGAACTCACACGAAATTGCCGGTCGCGCGATTCGCATCCACCCCATGCAGGCGCACGCGAGTCTTCGCGTTCGTTCTCGTGCATCGTCTCATCGACGCTGTCTCGACAGGCCGTGAGTATCCAATCATCCATTTCGCAGTTGATTCTGTAAGAAATTCGCTGTATTATTTCTTACATGAAGTCATCCAAGAAAAGACCGCAAAGCATTGAATCGCGTATACTTGCAGCCATTAACGGTCGTGGGGCGGGGTCTGTGTTTGTTCCGACCGACTTTTTGGAACTTGGCAGCCGTGAGGCCGTGGATGTCGTGCTTCACCGTCTTGTTCGAAGCAGAAGTATTCGGCGGTTGGCACGCGGATTGTACAATCTTCCGAAAGAGCATCCAGTACTTGGGATGCTTTCGCCATCTGTTGATAAAGTCGCGCAGGCTTTGGCTGGGCGAGATTGTACTCGCCTGCAACCAGCGGGAGCGTATGCAGCCAATGTTCTTGGGCTGTCAGAGCAGGTGCCCGCAAAGATCGTGTTCCTGACGGATGGTCCAAGTCGTACGGTTCAAATCGGTTCGACAACGATTCAACTCCGCCGCACCACGGCACGAAACATGGCAGCGGCGGGACGATTGAGCGGTCTGTTGATTCAGGCATTGCGTGAACTCAGGAGAGACCATGTGACGCCGGAACGTCTTGAGCATTTGAAGCGAACAATTCCGATCAATAAGCGGCGCGAACTCATCAAGGATCTGCGGCTGGCTCCGGCATGGATGCACTCAATCTTTCGAGAACTGGCCGACGAGGAATCATGAAGCTGCATTTCCTTACATTGCCAGATGACGAACGTCGCCTTTACATCGAGCAGGCAGCGAACGCCAGAAACATTTCTCCTGTGGTTCTGGAGAAAGATTTCTGGGTCTGCTGGTTGCTCAGTATACTATTCGACTCGGAGTTTGCAGACAGTCTGGTGTTCAAGGGCGGCACGTCCTTGTCTAAAGTCTTTGGAGTGATCGATCGATTTTCGGAAGACATCGATCTATCGCTTTCGCCGGTGTTTCTGAAATTGCCTGAAGCTGGGACCAGCAGAAATCAGGCCAGCAAATGGATGAAGAGAGCAGAAGCAGCGTGCGCGATTGCGGTGCGAGATAGAATCGGGCCAGGTCTTGAAACGGCCGTCACGACCGCGATCAGACAAGGGCAGACGGCATGGTTCGAGTTTGTTCTTGATCCAAATTCGAATTCGCCGGTGCTGCTGTTTCATTATCCGTCGTCCCAGCCGACTGGGTTTAATTACCTCAACCGCTCGGTGAAACTGGAGTTTGGATCGCTGACCGATCAGCAGCCATGTGGTCGTCATTCCATAAGACCGTGGGTGGCCGAAGTCATTCCTACAGCGTTCGATGATTGGCGATGCGAAGTTGTGGCTCTGGAACTGGAACGAACTTTCTGGGAGAAAGCGACCATCCTCCATACTGAATATCACCGGCCTGCCAACAAACCGACTCCAGATAGATTCTCGCGACACTATGCAGATCTGGCCTCGCTTTCAAAACATCCGGCAGCGAACATCGCGATTGGCTTGCACGAACTTCGAAATCGCGTTGTCGAATGGAAGAGTCGTTTCTTTGGCAGTTCATGGGCAAATTATGATTTGGCCACACCCGGTACGTTTCGACTTGTGCCTCCCACCGAACGCCGACCGGCACTGCGGCGTGATTATCAGTTGATGCGAGACATGTATCTGGGTGAACCGGCGAGCTTTGACGAAATCCTCAACGATTTGTCGAAACTGGAGCAGCGAATCAACATTGCTGGAACATAATACGCAGGTGTTTGACGGGTTTAGCGGTCTCGTGAATAAACTGAGCCCCACGAATTTTCCGGTAGCGATTCGCGTCCGCGGTTCACCGGATCGAGGATCAAGACTATCGCAGAGCCGATCGAGGCTCGGCATTTCGATGTCGCCCGAGGGCCCAAGCATCCCTGCCGCACGACCGTCCCGAAGCCCCGTCCGATCGTGACCTTCGCTGAGATAGTGCGAGTCCGCGTAATAGCTGTTCACCGCCCCCGCCGCCTGATTTTGAATGATGCGTAACCTGCATCATTGATTCGCAGGATCGGGGCGATTTGCCATCAAGGAAATTCATAGGTGCGATGAGGGTCACGCAGGTTTTGTCGGCACGAATGAAATCTCATCATCCGATAGCGAGACGACGTCTCGGCCAAAGTTACATTCGGCGATAGGGTAGCTTTGTGGTTTCGGTCGATGTGAACGAATCAAGCGTAGCCCCTTGGGAATATTTCATCGGATGGTCTCAAGAAAGCGCCAAAACGAATTCCTCCATATTCCAATCCGGTGGAATGATGGAGCACAGATCGGTAACTATTTCTACGGCGAGACACTTCATTCCCGTATTGAATCGAGGATGTCGTCAATCTCGCGGCTCTCAACCCCATCGTGCAACCGTTCGAAATGCCGCTCATCCTCGTCAAGTTCTGCTTTACGCTCCTCGTGGTAGCTCAACTTGCCGACTTGCTCCTCAAGATCCGTTATTTCGAGATCCGTGGGATCTAGACCAAGATTCCCGGCCGTGTATACGAACTCGTCGATTGCCTGTTGCGCCTGATCTGAAGTGTCCGCCGATTCGACTTCTGATTCGACGAACTTACGGCACTTATCGAAAAACCTCTCGCGTAAGGATTCGTGTTCGGCGTCTTCATTGTCCTCGATCATTGCAACGACGGAGGAGAAATCGTCCGGGCTAGAGCAAGACTCGACCAATTTCGACCTTAATCCCAACAATGGCTGGATCAGGTGCTTTTTGCACTTTGCTGCTGCATCGGCATACGCGCTGTAGAGATTACAGACGTCCGCGATTATTACTTCATCTACATCGATCTTTCCCAAGTGGGTCTTTATCTCGTCCAACACTGGCTCAAGTGCCTTCACAGTGCGGAATTTGGATGCAATCCTCAGCCATTCAATGAGAGCCCTCTCCCTATTCGGGTGGCGGTCCCTAGTCATAAACCCGCGATCACGGGCCTATATCATTGTTTTGTGGTCGGCACGTCGCATCGCTTTGATCACGTCATTCGCGAGGACAAGCTGATTGTGATTTTTCTGTAAATTCTTCACGATAAACAGCAAAACGCCCTCGAAACTGAGGCATCGAAAAGCGGTTTGCAACAAGTGCCCGTCGCGTTTCAATTCAGCATTCGTAAAGTCCTCAATTGCCGGATTGTGAAAACACAAATAGTCCGTCCGATTTTCACGCGCTACCGTTAAGAAATTACCTTCGAGCTCTTTCAGACTTGCCGCAAACTTTGCGTCGTAGCCGATCAAGTCCGCAGCGATTGCTTCCAGAAACAGTTTGAATTGAGCTTTGAGTCCGGTGATTGAGACGTTCGATCCATGCACAGCAAAGATCAACAACAGTCGCTGCGCATTTTCGGAGAGTTGGTGCCGAAATGCGTGTTCCCAAATACTGCCAGGCTCGTTCAACATCGCAAGAAAATGGCTTCCGAACGCCTTGGGTGGCTGTGGCGATAGGCTCTGCATCTCACACATCGTTTGCACGATGCGGGGATTGTAATGCGGGTGGTCGAGCGTCAGTCTCGCATGACCGGAACCAACGAATTCACTGCAAACCTCGGCATCGATCCCATTAAAAAACAGGTGATTCACAAGGATCTGGGCACGGATGAGCTTTGTGTAGTCCTTTAGCTCAACTGTTGACTTTGAAGCTTCGACACCTGCGTCGCGGGCCAGAATTTCATGCTGCTGTCTTGCTTGTTCGAACAAGTATTCCCTTGTCGTCAACACTAGTCGCTTTCGGCCCGGATTCCTGCGGCACGACTTCATGAGGTTTAACAACTGCTGGTCCTCATTTTTCGGCAATCTCTCTCGCAGACTTGTTGCCCCAAGAAAGTCGTCGTAAAAGAAGATTTGCTTCTGTTCCGAATCGTAGACGTTGAATGCCGCGTCTGTGCCACCGGCAACGTAAACGCCATGCCAGTCCTCAACCAGGTGGCGAGCAATTAACAATCGTGCCGTTGTTGTCTTACCGATTCCCGGAATGCCTGTGAGCATGCAGACGCCCGTCGCCTCCAACATTTCGAGACTTCTGTCAAAGGCCTTCGTATGGACGAACATCGACAACTGACGCTTAATTTCCTCAATTTCGAGCGCGCTTTGGACGAACACGCCGTTATTCAGCAAACGCTCCAGAACAGCCGTACTCGGGAGCCAAAGTTTGAAATGCTGCTTTTCAACTTCAGCGTATTTCCCAAGTAAGTTATTCAGATCTTCGGCCCCAAAAATGTCACTTGGCGACAAACAGTGCGGTGAGAGTGCCTTGTACAACTCGTCTTTTTGCGGCGGCGTCAAACTGACCGAGGTTGTCACGATGTAGCGCGACGGATTCAATTTGGCGGCTTTTGGCTTCTCCTTTTCCCTCAAGTATGACTCTAACTTCGAGTACCCTGATCGAAGAAAATGCTTTGCCTGGATAACCCACAGGCCAGCCGACTTCGGTCTCGAGTAGCGCAGATCGATTCCGTTATCGCGTCCACTGCGAAAGCTTTCTAAATGGACGCCAAATTCTTTCTGTAACAGATCGCGAGACAGATCTTCGAAGTCATTGGGAGAAAGCGTGGAAAAGTCGTATTTCGTCACTTCGTCAAACCATACATGAAGGATTCAACCGCAGGTAACATGAAACAAATCCAAATCTAGCAGAATCTTGAAATCCCTGCAGTAAATCGACGCCCCTGGGATTTACGCTTCTTTGAAACTCCTCCAGTCGTCAATAAGTGCTTCAGTCTGATCACTCGCAGCCAATCACTCAGGCAAACCGCTGCTTCAGTGGTCTCGATCACGGCGTGAAACTACATTTGCCGTTTTTGCCTCGGTTCGAGATACTGACGCGATGGCGCTCTGTAGCACCCAAACCCTATGCAATCGAATTTCCGTTCTCCATCTGGCATCTCGTCATTCGAGGTCGGGCGACTGCAGGCTTCGCGTGCGCTGCCGTTCTGCTGAGCGCCGGAACTGCCCTTGCGTTGCCTTGATGCGGAATCGCCGTGCCGGAATGAATTCCGGAGTTTGACGTGAGCGATGGATTTGTTCTTGAGGGAACGCCCCTCGGACTGGCATGGGTCGGCGCCACAGTGACGGCCGGACTTTGATCTGGAAATGAGATATCCGGTGACATGACGGGGTGACAGGTGATTGTATTTCACACACTCCGTCGTCCGGCACTTGCCCTGCGTGACTTTGAATGATCTTCAGGCTGCACAAGAGTGATGGGTCAGTGGTTTGGCAGCGAATGAGCAGCAAGGTTTGTTGTTCGCCTCTCGCAAAAAACATCACGGCGGAGCGTGATGAGTACATTTGAATGTTTCGCAATTATTGCATCAATGCGAAGCACCTCGGCTCGAAGCTTGCAGTGATCGTCGCCGTTCATGTTGAACAATTCGACGGGCGGATTTCCGTTTTGTTGGGCAATGGCAATTGCAAATTCAAGGTTTCACTGCAATTCAGCAATGTCTCGTACCGTTGATAGCGGCACGAGCTTTCATCTGCAGTATGCTGATAAAACTGATCGCTCGCACACACGCCTCGTATTCTGCACGCTCTTCGACCGTCAGCGTTCCTTCGGTGGATTTTTCCCCGAAGTCATCCAGTTTCTGCTGCACGTCCGGCGCGGCTCGCAAGCCGGCGATACTACGGGCAACGTCAAGCGTCAGACATCTGCTGACGGGATCAAGAAGTTCATCGATTGTTCAAAAACGGGAAGGTTGTATCATGGCAGGATGATAATACGTCACGACAGGGACGGGAACGGTCTGTAAGGAAATCAGGAATCGACTGAAGACTCTGATCATTCAATCCTGCGATTCATCGTCCTAACCCTAATCGTCCTGTCAACCGTTGATAAGAGGACCGTTTGGATCAATGACCTGCGTCACACTTAAAAGCAAGCACTCATGAAATCGACAGCCTGCGAGGCCATTGAGGTCAAAATTGAGACAGCCGAATTACTCTGGATCCATATCACTCAAAGCGCCAGGATAAAACGCAACACGCAGCGAATTAACAACCGCCAGAATATCGATCAATTCCTGACAGATCGCACCAGCGACCGGCGGCAGATATCCCAGCGAGGCGGCAATCATTCCTATCGCACTTAGCAGCATCCCACCCACGGCACTCTGCAACGCGATCGTTCGCATGCGGTTACCGATGTGAAAAAACTCATCAACCTTCAGAAGTGAGCTTTCCAAAATCACGGCGCTCGCGGCTTCGGCCGTGACATCGCTGGATTGGCCAAAGGCAACGCCAACCGTCGCAGCCGTGAGTGCCGGGGCATCGTTGATTCCATCGCCCATGTAGAGCGTCTTCGCCTTTCGAGTTTCCTCGCGGACAAGCTCCAGCTTCTGCTCCGGCGACTGACTGAAATAGACTTCTTTGATGCCAACAGCATCGGCAAGATATCGCACTTCAGATTCGCGATCACCGGAGACGATCATGACTCGGGAAAAATGGTGTTTCGGCAGGTGACCGATAAACGATTTTCCGTCATGCCGAGGTTCATCGCGAAACCTCAGAACAGCAGCAAACTTCTGATCAATCACGACCACACATTCCAAGCCTGCAGATTGCTCTGGTAAGTCACTCTGTTGTGCTATGCCGGACGAAATCACTTTCTTGCGACTGGTCACTTCAACTTCATGCGATTCGACCAATCCAGTCAATCCCTGTCCGGGCGGTTCATGAACCTGCGACGCCTCGGGAATGACGAGTCCTCGTTTTTGAGCACCTTTCACGATCGACTCTGCCAATGGGTGTCGTGAATATCGCTCCAACGCAGCCGTCAGTCGCAGTACTTCGGATTCCGTGATGCCAGGGCGTGTGATGCACTCCGTCATCGCGGGCCGACCATATGTCAGTGTTCCCGTCTTATCGAAAATCGCAACGCTGCAAGAATCAATCCGCTCCAGCACTCCCGGATCGCGAATGATAATTCCTCGCCGCGCGCTGAGTGAAATCCCGCCGAGAATCGCGACTGGGATTCCGATCAACAATGGACACGGCGTTGCGACGACGAGCACTGCCAGGAATCGCGTTGCTTCACCGCTAAGTGTCCACGCCAGGATCGCGATGAAAACTGCGAGCGGCGTGTAAAACGCTCCCAGCCGATCGGCCAGACGTCGCATGCGTGGCTTTTGTTGTTCCGCAGCACGCATCACATCCATGATCTTGGCGTAACGAGAATCTACCGCGAGACGATCAGCTCGAATGACGAGAACCGCATTTCCATTGATCGCTCCGGAGAGAACGATGGCACCCGGCGCTTTCGGCATCAGGTATGGTTCGCCAGACAGATACGATTCGTCCATCGATCCGTGGCCTTCTATCACCGTGCCGTCCACGGGACAAATCTCATGAGGAAATATCACGAGAGTATCGCCAACAGCGACTTCACCAAGTCTGATGTCGGTGATTTTTTCGTCGGCCAATCGACGATGGGCCGTCTGAGGCAATCGTTTCGCCAAGGCATCCAGCACCGAGGAGGCACTCCGAACCGCGTATGCTTCCAATGCCTGTCCACCAGAGAGCATCAGCACGACAAACACGCCCGCCAGGTATTCGCCTTGCCAAAGTGCGGTCACCATTGAAAGTCCGGCAAGCAGGTCAGATCCAAATTCACCGGCAAACGCCTGTTTCAAAAGATCCCAGACCAGCGGAACACCGCCCATAACAAGTCCCAGAATCAGCGGCCAGTTCGCTGGGGGCTGACCGGCAATAACCGGCGACGTCACGGACCACCGCATCGCCAGATGCACGATAATGCAGGTGAGCGCAAAGACGGCGATAATCAGCGTCTTAGGTTGTTGCGGGGCAGGCTGAGAGTGATTCGATGGAGTTGTCATGTCCACGTTTTATCTGACAATATGCGTCTCTCGAAGCGTTGGAGCGTGGTATTTGCGTTTCGAATCAAAAGGAAACCCTGAACGTAGGATGATCTTCCAGACCTTCCGGATATGCTTCCCACCGACGCCCCCGTGTCTGCCGAGCCTCGGAATACGTGATTTCAGGACGGCCTGGGAAGGCCATCCTACGTTCGAGTTACCCCCCAGAATATCTTCGGGATACCGCCATGCACTGGTCTCGACTTATCTTTCATCTGATGCTTCTCTTCACTTGCGTCCTGAACGCAGCTCAAGCGGAGGATCTGCCGAAAAAATCAAAACCACTGTTCCGCGACTTTATGGGAATCAACGGGCACACGGTCAATTTCCGTCCAGAGTTGTATGGCCAAGTCTGCCGCTTGGTCCGCGACTATCACCCGATGGAATGGGACACTGGGCCGGACACGAATTATAAGCTCGACTTTCCGTTCGCCCGAAATCGTGTGAGCTGGGATCATGTTTACGGATCATGGAAGAAGGCTGGGTTCAAAACCGATGCCTGTGTGATGTTCGAAACTCACAAGCCGGATGCATGGCATAACCTGACTGCAGATTCACACCGCTATGGAAAACTATTCGCGGAGAACTTTGGGCCTTCTTCAAAACTGCCGCTCGTGGAATCCATTGAGATTGGCAATGAGCCAGGCAAATACAGCGATGAAGATTACCGTCGAGTTTTCGAGAACATGGCCAAAGGTGTTCGTGAAGGTGATCCAAAACTGAAAATCGCCACGTGCAATGTCAATGTGGGAAAGAGCGGGGACTATCATAAATCTGTCGCATGCGTGGCAGGTCTTGAATCCTTGTACGACATTCTGAACATTCATTCGTACGCAATGCTGGAAGAATGGCCGACATGGAAACGATCCTTTCCGGAAGACACAGCATTGCCAAAGTTCATGCGTGACATTGATGAACTCATCGCATGGCGAAATGAGCACGCAGTCGGCAAAGAAATCTGGCTCACAGAATTCGGCTGGGACTCGTCCACGAAGTCACCAAAGCCCGACGGCGACTATGCCAAATGGCAAGGCAACTCTGATATCGAACAAGCTCAATGGCTGGTGCGAACATTCTTGCTGCTGGCCACAAAGGATGTTGATCGAGCATATCTCTATTTCTTCAACGATGACGACGCTCCGCAGTTACACGGCGCGTCTGGTATCACTCGAAACTATGTTCCGAAGCCTTCGTTCTACGCCCTTGCACATCTCTACGGGATGCTGGGCGATTATCGATTTTCGCGGATCGCAGACGTGGCGAACAGCGAAGCCCTGGTTTACGAGTTCGCACACGAATCCGACGTTAACAAATTCATCTATGTTGCGTGGTCACCAACCGGCACCAACAAGACAACGATGGTGGAAATTCCTGCAACAAACATCCGCGTGGATTTCGCGGAAACAATGCCGCTCGCCGCGGGAGTCGCGGCACGAGTTGAGCTATCGTCAACAGACGACACGATAGAAATCATGATCGGAGAATCGCCGACGTATATCGTGGTGACGCACAAGTAGATCCTTTCTGCCGGAAAGGACTTCGCGGCGTGTCGCGACCAGACCAGACCCACTTTGCCCACAGGACAACGCGACGCCGTTCAGCGGACGTTCGCTCTTGGGTTCGCCTTGCGGCGAAAGTCCTGCTCGGCAAGCATGACCTACCGACCATTGACATGACCCACAATGCTAGGCACCACAGCCGTGGCTGAATCACAGGTTTCTATTCTTTCGGCTTTAGAAATTTAAGAGCATATCGGCGGCCGAGTTGGAAACCGGTGTGCTGGAATTCATCTCGTGTATTCCCCGATGGGCCGCCGACAAAGTTGGTACTCGTAATTGGAACTCCCAGCAACACCTTAACCGGAGTGCCTTCATGTGTGAGCATGAAGAAGTATGCGGCGGCGGGAAGATCGTATCGCCCGCTGTCTTCATCGTAGTGGGAGATCACCGTATTGACCCGTCGGCCTTTGGAAGCAATGGACTCAATACTACCATTGCCGTCATAAGCTTCTTTGCTGATTTCCCACGCCTCAAGTCCGATCGGCTGGAGCACAAAAACCGCCTTGCCGTCCTGAACGATTTCCGTACCCATCAGGTCAAATCCGACCTTTTCTGCCTCCGCGACGATTTCATCTATCCGAGCCAAACGTTCTTCGCGGGACAGCTTCAGAAAATGGTCGGGAAGGCCACCAATTAACCCCGTGTCCAGGTCATAAAAACACATTTCCCAACGTTGCCCTGTTGCTGACAGAACGGATCCCAACGAGTCGTTGTTGCTGCCAGAGTTGCTGTCGAGCGGAAGGTTTCGCGAAATCCGAGGTGGCAGTTCCGGTTCATTCACCAGCCTGATGCCGACTGTGGCGAACGCTTCGTCCGTGATAAACTTCGCCCAGTTGGCTTCCCAGAAGGTCTGCCATTCAACAGATGACTGATTGTAGAGGCGTTGTCCCAGTACGCTGCTTCGCGAAGGTCTGCGTTGACGGTCGTCCACATTATACAACTGATGCAGCGCATCCTTGTGCCCGGTCCATTTTTCCAGAGTCGGAAATACTTCGTTCACGGGACGGCCATAGTGATAACCACGTTCCGGGCCTCGGTTGGGATCGTAGTTGTCAGAAGAATGATGTTGCTGCATGAACTTCAGCAACTCCGCATCCTCACAGTGATATCCCATGTCGCTGCCATCAGCACCAAAACATTTCGGAATGGCCCGAATCAGTGCCGGCACTGCTCGTTTATCACCGATGCCTCGCAGCACAAATGGAATGGATCGCAACATCAGGCGGTCGTCCTGCGCCGTTTTGTCGAGAGCATCAGACAGCGCCGACACCGCATCTGGACCGATTTCAATCAGTGATTTCATCGTTATTGTATTGGTGCAGCACCTGTTTTTGACCATAGTCCGGGTGGTACACACACAGAAAGCGTTTCGCTTCCTCACGTTGCAGTCCAGGAATCTCAAACTGGCCTTCAACGTTCGTCAACCCGTTGTGAGAAGCCGGGATATCAACGTTCAATCCATTGCGAACGAAAAGCGCTGCTCCCTGAATCGGCTTGCCTTTCTCGTCAAGTACAGTTCCGCGAAGTGTGAACGGGCTACCCGAAAGCGTCACGTCCAGATTGTCATCAATCGCCGCACCACTCCAGGATTTCATCACCACCGAACTTCCACGGTTGAGTGAAAAGACGGCCACAAAGCCAACCGAGTCCGCTGATAAGTCGCGAAGGAATGGCGGCATTTGAGCTGTCACGTGAAACTTGCCCTCTCGATCGGTTGCAACACTGACAACCTCAGCCGTCTTATCCATTCGTCCAGCACCCGCACGTCCGCCGTACACCCGAATCCAGACCCCTTCCAGAGCCTCGTCCTTTTCATTCCGGCAGATTCCGCGAAGGTTGATGCACTCTCTTGGGGGTACTTCGTCTGTGATGACAGCATCCAGACCAGATTTTTCAACAGGTTTGTCATCAGCAGCATGGCTTGTTGAAGTAAACCAAATAGCCGCAATCGCCAATCCCAGTGTCAGAATTGCCAACGCAGCGGCTCCAGCACTATTTGTATTGTGATTGGCACCAGACGTATCGACCAGACGACGAACTCGGTTCAGCAGCGAACCGCCGTTGGCACTCAACGCGAGTTTTGAAAGCGCAGCGGCAGTGCGAAATTCTTCTACTGCAAGCAGGGCTCGACCATAGTCCGCTCTGTTTCCGAATGTTGACACCACCAGATCGTCGCAGCAGTTTTCTCGTTCGATACGAATGCAGTGCGATAGCCACCAGACAGCCGGGTGATAGAAGAACATGGTTTCGATCAGTGTCTGCAGCAGGTTGACCAGATAATCGTGACGACGAACGTGAGCCAGTTCGTGGGCGATAATCGCTTCCAGTTGAGACGCCGGCACATTGGCAATGAAACTGGCCGGCAGCAAAATCACGCTGCGAAAACAGCCCACCACGATCGGTGACGAAACGACAGCGGACGCCAGAATTTCCACTCGGCGCGTCACCTGAAGTCGCTCGGCGATTCGTTGCAGAGCCTCGCGCACAGATTCCGCTACGGGCGAAGTTCCGACTTTGCGCAATCGGCAAACATTCAGCCAGCTCCAAAGTGGCCGGATCGAAAACAACAGCACTCCACTGCACCACAACATAACAATCGTCGATAGCCACGGCTGCAGAAATTCAGCCAGACGCTCGAACCACGCGGAGATCGGCTTCTTGTCGGCTGAGACTGTTACAGGAGCGGCGTCAGCTCGATCAACGACAAGTGGTGGATCGACAGCGTGGCTATCAAACACGAGCGACGCGGGCAAATCAGCATACGCCAGCAGAACATCATGCGGACCGGGAAAGCCCGAGGTAACCTCGGCCATTGGCACAACGTTCGCCACATCGTCGGCGGGTTTCGGCAGAACAAACCACGTCACAGCCGAGGTCGCCGTCATCAAAAACAATCCGGCCAGCAGCAACACGTATCTCGCTGTCGCAGACGCTTTTTGCAGCAGTCGATTGGCAACAAACACGAGCGAAGCGATGGCAGTGAACTGCCAGACGGAATGCAGCAGCACCCAGCCGGTGTGTTCGATCAGAATCTCCAAAAACGCAAAGGTGATGCCGGTCATGTTATTTACCCTCCAGTTCGTCCAGCAGCCGACGAACTTCGCCCAGCTCTTCGGACGACGCCTTTGCAGACTTCAAAGCATGCAGCACGAGGCTCATTGCCGCTCCGTCGTAAACTTTATCGACCAGATCTTTCACCATCCGTTTGCCAGCAGAATCCCGAGACATGGCGGCACGCCAAATATGAGGCGATGCGTTTTCGTCTCGCTTCACTAATCCCTTTTCCAACATCACCGACAACATTTTGACGGTGGTGGAATAGTTGGTTCCCTTCGCTGCATTCAGACGAGCATGAATCTCCCGCACCGGACTGGGACCAAGCTCCCAAAGAATCCGTAATATCTGCAATTCAACTTCGGTTAACTGCGACGCAACTTGCCTACCCATTGTTCCGCTCCTCCACGATAAGCACATTCACCGTTGAAAAAAAGCCAACATCGGCAGCGAATGGTCCACTCCCACTGAGACCACACCCACCTTCCGCGCGCGAATGACAAACACACAACTCTTAACCGAACTCCCGTATAGCGAACGCATTCGCCATAAACGCAGCGAAGATATTCGCTGTGTCAAGTCGTCCGTTGGGCGTGTGTGGAATTTCGAATCGGCTGTATTACGTCACGATATCCTTGTTCCGGGGCTCCTGCCTCGGAACACACTGCATCGGAGGCTCCTGCCTCTCGGGATTCCCAATGGCGTGGACTTAGTGGGCGGCAAGGCGGCTAGCCGCTGGTGATACACAATAAAACGCTGGCAATACCGGCGGCTAGTGCCTTGCCGCTCACAAAACCGTCACTAAGTCCACGCCAATCCCCGGTATTCCTGTTGGAGGCAGGAGCCCAATGGCACTTACTTTCACATAGTAGACCTCACTCTCCGAGTGAGGCAGGCCGCAAAACGTGGCCCTTGGCATTCGTCACTCGGAGAGTGACGGCTACTTTAATCGCAAAGTAAGTGCCATTGGGCTGGAGCCCCGGAACGAGAATTGACAACCTCAAAACATGCTGCGTCAGCGACGCGGAATCGCACTCGATAGTTTCACCGTTCAAGCGATCCGCAAATCGCGACACGTTTGTTCGTAGCTGGCTTCGAGATCGAGCGGGATTGCGAGGTCATCGCTCAGCCAGAGCGGCAACACGGGCAATAGACTGCCGACGGTGAGCGGATAGTTCCACGATTCGAGCCAGCGTTTCAAGCCGTGTGGCCGCCAGCAACAGGATACCGCATAAATGGATTGATGATTGCCGTTGACTGCCTCAGGCTTCTCGCCAATCCACTCCAGCATCTCGTCGTAAAGATTGAAGTCACGAACCGTCACCAAATCCACCATAACGACAGACACGTGCTTTCGCAAAAGCTCCGCGCATTTGGCAACAAACTGCCGACGACTTTCAGGACGATCCTTGTTGCCCGGGCTGATGATTTCAATTGCCGCAACAAGTTGTCGGCCTCGCTGTGTATCGTAAATTCGGACTTCGTATTCGTCGAAATCCGCCATTTCCGTTTCGATGGCCGATGTCGGTTTGGCTGGAGCCCAGACGGCAGTGGCGAGTCCGCTGGAATATTGATCCTGCCGCACACCTTGATTAGCAAGTTCATATGTACCGATGTCAATTTCTGCCTGAGCCCCCAAGTGAATACGCGGGCCAGCAATGTATTGTGGCGGGAGTATTTTGCCCAGTTGTTGAACAATCAATGCAGGCCACTGGCCATGAACAACATCCCACGAAAAATTGTCGTTCAGCGGTGATCGAAAATGGTCTCGGAGCGGCATAATACTTTCCCTTATCTTTGCCGGATTCTACCACCAGTCCATATTGCTCGCCAGTCGCGTCTTTCCGGCGTGACAAGACTTTTGTATTGTTTTCCACAGGATTCCATAAGAGCTTCTGCCCGACGCCGGTTTCTCGGTATACTTCCCGACGTATTGGATAAATCGAATAATTCTGCAACCAATTTGGCCGACGGAACGATGCCGCTCAAAACCGACACACTTGAAGAACCAGTGCTGAACCTGACGCCGATGATCGACGTCGTGTTTCTGTTGATCATTTTTTTTATGGTCGGTGCGCGGTTTACTGAGGAAGCTCAGGATCAGCAATACGATGTTGAATTGCCGACCGCTTCGGCAATTCAGACAATGAGTCGCGCGCCGGATCCTCTTGTCATCACAGTCTATCGATCCGGTCGCATTCAACTGAAGGATCGAGAGCTGGATCAGACTCAGCTTGTGCAGGAACTTAAAGCCGCGAAAGCCGCGTACGCAGATCAGGCAGTGCTGATTCGAGGAGACGGTGAAGGACAGTATCAGGCCATCATTGATGTCATGAATGCCTGCCATCAGATACAGATCAAGAAATTCTCCCTGGCATTTCAGCCTCTTGAAACAAGTTCATCGGGCTCACCATGAACGCACTTCGTCAGTTGCTCCACAAGCTCACCGACGGCGCTCCATTGAGCGGCGATGACGTCATCGCGCTGGCATTGTTGCTGACAATGTCTGCCTCGCTCGCGCATCTACTGACCATGCTCGCCACGCGCTGGGGTGATCGAAATATCGCGTTCAAGTCGCTGATGGCTTCTCTGCTTATTCACGGAGTCTGCTTCCTTGGCCTGGAAGTGTTTGAGCCTCTTTCACTGCGCAAAGCGGGAGCCAACGAATTGCCACCGGAACCGCCGGAAGTCATCACAGAGGTACTCGTCGAAAGCGATTACGATGTGAAGTTACCGCAATCTGGAAACGTGCCTGTGGCGGATCGTCCAATTCAGCCGGAGATCGAACTTCGCCGCTTCGAAGACATCGGTCCGGAAATTACCAAGCCGGAAATTCCGGATCGCGTGCCCGACAAATTGGAATCGCTGACAACGACGGTGGATGATGTGACGCAGTTTCAGCAGCAGCAAACGACTGAACTCGCTCTCCCATCAGACGCTGGAGCAGAAGGCCCCAAGCAAGTGGCGGCCGAAGATCCGGCTGCTGATTTGAAGACAGCGTTTGAACAAAGCATGGCGGACGTCTTCAAGCCGGAAATGAGCCGTACGCAACCCATCGCCGGACGTCCGGACAATGCCGACCAGATTGAAGACCCGTCGCGTGTACTAACGGCACCGGAAATGAAATTTGAAATCAGTCCCGATGACGTTGCGATGAACCTCGCGACCAATTCAGAATCATCTGTCGAACTTCCACCGGTGATCGATGATCCGGCAGAATCATTTGCCAGACGAACAGCTCCCATGGCAGACACGGAAGCCATTGATGGCAGCAACGCTGACCCAACAAAGCCACCAACAAAATCCAGCGCGAGTACATTTCAGTCACGGTTGCCCCGCCCTCCCCGGTCGGTTCCGGATCGAGATCCGGCCGAACGCCCGTCACGCATGACTCACGATATCCCCCGCACAACGACTCCGCTGACCGATAGTTATGATGACGTCCGAATCGGAGACCTGGCACCAAAGCACAGTGATTCCCTACAATCCGGCGCGCTGCTGGCGGACAGTGTTTTGCCGACAATTCGGCGTCGTGACAACCCACCGTTGACCTACAAGCTGCGAACGGAAAAAGCTCGCCGCGATGCAGCGGAAAGATTCGGAGGTACAAAGGAATCGGAATCCGCCGTCGAACGAAGTCTACGATGGATGGCAGCGAACCAGTCGGACGATGGCCGCTGGGACGCGGATGAATTCGGTTCCGGAAAAGTCGGCTTCGACGAAAACGGAGTGGACCGCAAATTCGCAGGCAAAGAAGCAGACACCGGGTTGACTGCGCTTGTTATGCTCAGCTTTCTGGGAGCAGGATATACGCACGAAGAAGGTCGCTATGCAGTCGAAGTCGATCAGGCTCTCGACTGGCTGATCAGTCAGCAGGCCGATGACGGAAACCTGTGCGGTAACGCTGAACATTTTGCTCGCATGTATTGCCACGCAATGGCAACGTACTCTCTGGCGGAAGCGTACGGCATGCAGAAGGAAATGATCCTCGGCCCCATCATTGATCCCGAAGCACTGCGATTTTCAATGGACGCGGGAGAATTTGCGGCAGCTCAAGTTTCCAGTGCCGCCACATCGCAAAATCTCTTGAGTATCATTGCATTGAACGGCACTCCACGCAGTATGCAGGCCAACCAGATCGCGTACTCAATTCGGCGCGTCGATGATTTACGGCTTCGAGCCGCGCTGTCTAAAGCGGTCGCATTTACGATTCGACAGCAGGATGCCAAAGGCGGCGGCTGGCGGTACAAGGAAGGACAGGAAGGCGATGTGAGCATGCTTGGATGGCAATTGATGTCCCTGAAAAGTGCTGAAATTGCTGGCGTGAACATTCCCGAAGCTGTTCGAACACGCATGAATGGATTCATCGAAACTGTGCGGCAAGGGAAAAATGGCGGGCTCTTTGGATATCGTCGCAATGTTGTGGCCGGCGGTCGCAACTCAGAACCGATCTCTGCCACGATGACGGCGGAAGCATTGTTCTGCCAGCAGATGCTTGGCTTCCCTCGTGACTCAGATGCGAATACAGAATCGATCGCCTGGCTGATGCGCAATCCACCGCGCATGTCGGACGCGAACTACTACTATTGGTACTACGGCACACTGGCGATGTATCAATACGGCGGCAAACCATGGCAGGACTGGAACGGCACGGTCCGTGACCTTCTGGTCGAACAGCAAATTCAATCCGGGCCGATGGCCGGCACGTGGGATCCCAACGATGAATGGGGCCGCTACGGCGGACGTCTATATTCGACAGCACTGGCAACGCTGACTCTGGAAGTTTATTACCGCTTGCTGCCGTTGTATCGGATGAATGAGACGACGGACGTGAAGCCGTAACGGCTGCGTTCGACCGTGTGGCCAAGGTTGGAACACAGCGTACTCTCGGGCAACGCCGTGACGGATCTTCAGTTGCAAAAAAAACGGTCGTTTGAGAAATCAGAATGCGACTCAGGCCTGAAAGGCCGACACAGGTTGGGTGTACCCATCGCATTTTGCGGTGTCGGCCCTCCGGGCCTTTGGTTCTCTTGCTCGCAATTCCGGGGCCTCACGGCCCCGGCACAGGATGTGTCGGCCCATCCGGGCCTGAACGCAAACTTGCCTGCACACGGCACATTGGATCCTCCGAGGCTTCCTTCGCTGTGCTTCGTCCAGCCCCGGACACCCCCGTCGTAAGCACACCGTCCGAAGTTTTTTATGCAAAGAGATTTGTTCACGGGTGCCCATCAAAACAGTAGTGATCTCAACACACTCGCCGCAAATCGAAGCATCAACAACGCGGCGGCACCCGCCAGCACTGAAGCTGACAGTAACAACAGCAGAACTTCCGAACCGTGCAGCATCGCAATCGTCATGCGGCTGCAGCCGAGGCGAAACATGGTCTGCATTTCGGTGGCTCGGAGACGCATGGAGAGATTGACCACCAAGCCCAAAAGCAGGCACGTAACAACTCCAGCCGCTATGGAACAAAACCATGCGAGCTGTTCGATGCGAAACACGATACTCAGCAGTTCATCGATAACTTCCGGCGGTTTCAAACACTGAGCACTGGCCTGTGACGACGAGTATCGACCAAGAATCTGCGTACGTGCCTTTTCGGTCTCCGGGACAGCAATAATCGCTGTCAGCGGAAACGAGCCGGGATCGCCGTGGAAATGGAATGAATCAATATTGTCCTTTGTAATCTCGGTGAATGGTAATACGGCGGCGTTGGCTGTCACGGAACCCGAAGCTGAATCATTTTTCAGCAGGAGTTGTGAATCCGTCTGTGTATTCAGCTCCTGATGTCCGTGCCCGATGCCGTCGATGACCCACGTTGTTCGCACATCAGTAAAGACAGCATCGTCATCAGGAGAATGTGACTGCGACAGAACTCCGACAACCTTCATCTTCAATGGATAATCACCGGCGAGATTGAATGCATTGCGAGGTGCCGAAAGAATCGAATCACCCGGCCGCAGCAACATTCGGTTTGCAACATTGCTGCCGACAACGCAGTCTCCCAGCAATGAAATCATTTGGCCGCTGGCGACATTCAAACGACGGAACTCAAAGTACTCCGGCGACGTTCCAACGATGACCGCACCTTCAATTCCCGGTCGCGACTGCGTGCGATACCGAACGTGCAGTGGAATCGCAAATGCCGGTGCGCTCGCGGTCGAAAGGTCATCGATCGAATCGACTTCGGCCATGGTTGTGTCAGCAGGCGGTAGCGTATCGAAATACAACGCATGCAAGGCCAGATCGATACGACTTCCCTTGGCGCCGAGAACCAGCGGCGTCGCATTGGCACGTTCGGAAATCTCACGCCGGAACTGATCCAGCACTAAACGCACTGTGACCGGCAGCCAGATCGTGATGGCCAGACTCAGCAGAATCGTGATCGAGCGGCCTCGATGCCACAGCAGTGATTTCCATGCCAGATAGAGTGCGTTCTTCATGCGCGTCGCTGCGTCACTTTCAGGCCAGACGATTCTATTGGCTATTGATGAATAATATCGATGCAGAACTATACAGAATTCGGCACAGGATTGCCTTTGGGAACATGGCAATTCCGGTAGGTCTTTTCTGCCGGAAAGGACTGCCATCATAAATCGTTGCCGTGAACTCCGGCATCCCGATTCTGACATGGCACCCTTTTTCTGGTCGCGGTCGCGGCAAAGCCGCGAAGTCCCGCTCGGCAAGCGGGACCTACCTAGTCGCAGTCGCAGGCTCCAGAAACTGATCAAACGGAATGACTCGATCAAAATACGGCAACAGCGAATGGTCGTGGGTCACCATAATCAAAGTGGCACCGGACCGCTGTGTCTCAGCCAACAACAGACGAACGATACGCTCGGCATTAACAGGATCAAGATTTCCAGTCGGCTCATCCGCCAGCACAATCTGCGGAGACAACAACAACGCTCGGCAGATCGCGACACGCTGTCGTTCGCCCTGCGAAAGACGTGTGACAGATCGCCGCACGAAGTTCGACATTTCCACACAATTCAATAGTTCGTCAGCCCGTTCGCGAAGAGCTCTTGTGATCGTCACTGAAGGGTGAATGCGACACGGCAACAGCACGTTGTCGAGCACATTCAGATAGTCGATCAATTGAAAATCCTGAAAGACCTGGCCGACATTCATCAGCCGAAACAAGCGGCGGTCTCCGTCACCCAATCGATGAACAGCGGTATTTCCAACCGTAATTTCGCCACCAGTCCCAGGCAGAATTCCCGCGACCAAATTCAGCAGCGTCGTTTTCCCTGATCCACTCGGCCCCACAATCACGGCAGCCCGACCGGCTTCCAAAGTCAACTGCGGAATCCGCAATCGAAAAGTTCCGTCGCCGTAGGTGAATGTGAGATCATTGATGGAGATCATGGCTTCAGCACAATCTTCCCTGACAACGTTCCGGCAGACTTCAAAGTTTTTTCTTCCTGCAGTTGATGAGCTTTTGCTGCCTCCGAAATGGGCAGCGTCACTCCAATGAGCGGCTTGTAACTTCCATCAGCCAGCATGTTGTTAAGCTCAATCGCTGACGCCCGCTGTTCCACCGGCGATGCGTTAAACATCGCGAACCCAATTGCTCGAAGATCTTTGACATAGAACGGACCAACAGGAAACTCCGGCCGCGAATCGCGTCCCGCCATCAGAATGATTCTGCCACGCGGTGCCATGAGTGAAATAGTACGATCCAGCGTTGGCGTTCGCTGTGTTTCAAACCAGAGATGAATAGGTCCGGTGGATGCTGTGATGTCTGTGAATCGCTGGTCAATGTCCTGAGTCCGATACTCGATCACGTGAGCTGCCCCAAGACGCAAACATTCTGCCGCTTTCTCCGGCGAACCCGCCGTCGTGATCACCGTCGCACCTGCGGCTTTTGCCAGCTGCACCACTGCCGAACCTACTCCGCCTGTGCCGCCATTCACAAAGACCACTTCACCAGCTTTTAATCCGCCATGCAGAAAAAGCCCCAGATGAGCCGTGATGCCAACAAGCGCGCCGGCAGCAGCAAAGTCACTGCGGACGCCTTCGGGAATCAGATACAACCACTGTTCATCGATTGCGCAAAGTTCAGCAAATGAGCCCTGTCGCCCGGCCAATCCCTGATTGCTGCCCCACACTCGATCGCCGACTTTGAATCGTTCGACGCCCGGACCAACCGCTTCGATAAGTCCAGCGATATCACACCCGATGATATACGGATTTGGCAGAGCCGCCTTGACGATGCCCGATCGAATGTAGGTATCGATTGGGTTGACAGCGACGGCTTCGGTTCGAATCAGAACCTGTGACTTGTTGATCACAGGCACAGACATTTCGGCCCACTGAATAATCTCCGGCGCGCCGGTTGTCGTAATGATCGCAGCCTTCATTTCGGAACTCCCGTTGCTCGACATCGTGAACTAAAACCAAAGACGCAGATCGCAATCAGCATCATACCACTAATCACTACCCCCAGCATAAAACTGCGAGGACGATAAGTCCATTCGATCTTGTGCTCTCCCCCAGAAACCTGAACACTGCGACGAAATCCGCGAGTTGTCGTCGCGACGGCGTCCGAATCATCAACTTTTACCTGCCAGCCTGGAAACATGAGTTCATTGGTTGAGACAACAGCGTCCTCATTCAGCACGACATTCAACACCTGTCGCGATGGACGCGGTTCAATCCATGTCGCCTGTTCCAGAGCTGCCGCCGGTTCTGACACAAGACGTCCTGGTGCTGATTTGATCCGGTACAGAAAACAGGGAGCATTCCCACGCGCCCAGACTCTATTTAGGAAACTGTCCGGCGCGGCGGCGACCAATTCAAGATCCGGCGGTGGTTTAGCAATAGCTTCCTGAGTCAGAAGATGAGTGATACCGCGATCCCGCATTCGCAGAACTTCGCCGTTCGGTGGGAACTCCGCACCTGCATCAGCTGGAATCGTGTCGAACAAAGCGTCGTCTTGAAAGTACTCAGCGGGTCCGAGTCCCAGATATTGCGGCACACAGCTCACGCCAAACAGATTCCCGACATTCGGCCCCGGAGCAAGCAGCCGAGCGCCGGGTTGCCTGGCCAGTTCGGCGGCGATCCAGCTTTCCGACAATCCGGCGATTGGCGGTGTCGGCACAATTTGAGCGTCGCAAACCGGAGCATCGCCTGACGCAAGCAGATCAGGCAACGTGATCGCCGCGATGAGTGCCGTGATAACAAATTGCAGACTGCGTGATTTTCGTCGCAGCAAAGAATCGAGCACAAGCCCCGCGACGATGGCTAGTCCCATCGTTGTGATGATCGTGTATCGAGCTGGTCCCATAAAAAAACCAAATCCTGGCAGGTGTTTCATCACAGGCACCAACCAACCGAACCCATAGACCACTGCAACGCTTGATAACAACATCCAGATTTTCCAGTTTGTATCCAGCAATCGCTGTCGCACGGAATACTGCAGCAAACAAAAGATGAGCCCCAATGGAATGAGCCCCACATAAAGATGGGCTTCAACCTGGTTCGTATCGGCTGGCGACATTAAGAACGGAAACTGCAGCATCTGTCTGGACTGCACAATCTCCGGCGAATGCCAGTACCACCAACTCGCAACCAGTTGACTCAAATATATCGGCGGCATGTGACCGTACATTGGATTGAAGACAGCATGACCGCCATCACGCTGACTCAGCTGTCGAAGTTCGAGCGTTGGAATCAACTGAACGGCAGCGGCTAAGATTCCGGCAGCAACCGCACCCGCCACCAGCGCGCCAGCCTTGAGTGCATTGACCGTAGGATGGGACTTCAGCCCGATCGTGTTATCTGGTACATGGACGGGCCTGGAGATCCGTCCCACGGTGACCAGCACCGCATAACCAAGGCAACACAACTGCGTGATGAACGCCAGTGTAAAATGCCCTGCCAGCAAGTGAGTTCCAAAGGCCAAGGCCAACAAACACCCGGCACCGCGACTCGGACGGCTGATGAGTCGATCGGTTAACCACAAACAACACGGAAACCAGACGCCGCCGATGATGCTCCATTCCAGCGACAACCGCGCCGGGAACCAGCCGTAGACAAACACCATCGCCGCCAGCAACGACGATGCTTGACTCAACTTCTGACATCGACAGAACCGCCACGCGAACACAAACGCCAGTGCGTAGTGCAGCACGATGCTGGAATTGTAAGCCGTGTTAATATCGAACATCCGATACAGGACTTGATTCGTCGGATAAAAAATCCCTGCCTGGCTTTCCGCATGCAGCGGATAACCAAGCCCGGTTCGATCATGCCACAGTGGCAATTCGCCGTGCGCGAATGCATCCGCCATGATCTGCTTCTGAGGAAAGAAATACGGATACGTATCACCTCCCACAATTCCGCCGCCCGTCAGCAATTCATGCCAGACGCCCAACGACAACGCGCAGCCAATCACGATGGTGACAAACCAGTCTGGTTTTGTCGCTTCGCGCATCATCGCTACTCGTTGTGGCGTGGTAGATTGCTGGGCAGCGACGCGGCTCATGTCACATCAGCATCAAAGACTCGAACCTTTTCCCAGGACGGTTTATGTTCGGCAATAAACGTCAGATGATCCGCAATAGTCTGATACGCATCATGAGCCTCGCGAGAATCGAACACAATATTCAGGCAGACATCGAAATCGTGATCATTGACCGGTCGAGCGTACTCTTTTGCCAACGTGCCCGCCGCAAAGAAATTCACTCCCGGATGATTCTTCAGATACTTATGACAGGCATCTACCAACGCCTTCACGTTTGCCGGAGAAGAATCTTTCAGCTTAAAGAACACGACATGAGACAATTTCTGACCAGTAGCCACGCGATACCTTTTTTTGCAGAGTAATAATTTGAAAAACGCTGGCGGAGACATACACGTCCCGCCGTCAGTTGTTAAGTATGACGCCTGTCGCTGGCGCTTCAACTGAGCTACTGCTAACTGTCGCACTGGATTTTGCCAGAAATCCCGCAAGTGCAGGGAATTCTGGCGAATCCCACGACAAGTACAGACAATTATTTTCCGCTCAATGCTGACGTGGCTTCATGTTGTTACTCTGCCGGAGATTCAGTGCAATCCTTTACCAGGGTTTTTGTCATGAGCGAACAGCTCAAATGTCTCATCTGTGGGCAATCTCGTCGGCAACTGATGTCGGCCGCGATGGTTCGAACGACTCTTTTCAAACTCATACAAGCCGATCATCCGGAATGGAACGACAAGAGCTACATCTGTCTTGACGATCTCAACATTTATCGCAGTCGCTTCGTTGCCAACACCCTCGAAGAAGAACGCGGCGAACTTACGAATCTGGAAGAAGACGTCATCCGCAGCCTGAAAGAACAGGAGATCATTGCGGAGAACGCCAACAAAGAGATCACAGCGACGATGAGTTTCGGAGACCGCCTTTCTGATAGGATTGCTTCGTTTGGAGGCAGTTGGTCATTCCTGATACTGTTCGGCGCGGGGATGAGTGCCTGGATTCTGTATAACTCCATGCTCACAGGTGGAAAGCCAATCGATCCATTCCCATTTATCCTGTTGAATCTGGTGCTGTCGTGTCTTGCCGCCGTACAGGCACCGGTAATTATGATGAGTCAGAATCGTCAGGAGTTGAAGGATCGTATGCAAGCGGAAAATGATTATCGAGTCAATCTAAAAGCCGAGATCGAAATCCGCCAACTGCATTCTAAACTTGACATGCTGCTGACTCCTCAGCTCATCCATATTTCGCTCCACCCCGCGAACGGTGCGAAACGACTCGAGAATCTGCTCGCAAATCGGACGGCAATCATGCTGAACTGCAATGCCCACGGTCGTTGCCCCCACCATCCTTCCTCGCCAAAGTTCGCTCAATTCATGAACTGTTCGTCTTGCACCAAACAACTCCTGTCGATCATGCTCGTGTTATCGCTGGCATGTTCCCAACGCACGATCGCTGATGACATGACTGGTATTGTGACGGCCGAACAAGCGGAATTCTTTGAAGCAAAAATTCGCCCTGTTCTGATCCAGCACTGCTACGAATGCCACTCAGGCGACGTTTCAAATCCGAAGGGTGGACTGCGGCTGGATTCGCAAGAGACAACTCTTTCGGGTGGAGATTCTGGCCCCGCTATCGTGCCTGGCAAACCCAACGATAGTCATCTGCTGAGTGCTCTGCGGTATGAAGGATTCGAGATGCCGCCGATAGGACGTCTGCCAGATTCCGTCATCGCGGATTTTGAGCGATGGATTCTCATGGGAGCACCCGATCCTCGAATAGATGTCGCGGTAAAAAAAGCGACTGAGATTGACTATCAAAAAGCTGCGGAGTTCTGGGCGTTCACGCCACCGGTTCGACATCTACCGCCGACGGTGAATGACGCGTCATGGCCAAGGAACGACATCGATCGATTCATACTGCATACGCTGGAAGAACATCAGATGAAACCAGCGGCAGCGGCCGATCGGCGAACTCTGATCCGTCGTGCCTATTTTGATTCTGAATGCATGGCGCGAGTTTCGGCAGTCTCAGAGCAGCGACAAAAGGCGGCGAATCCGAACAACTTGCAGAGCTGACAAAAATCGCGGAGAACCTGCTGGCAGAAGTCGCATTCATTCTCAATGAACGTAATGATACCGTCTACTATTTCGACGGACAGATTCCGGAGCCTATCAAAGCCGATGGTCAGTTTGTTTCCTTGAAAGCTGAATCTCGCATATCACCTTAAAATACACTTCTCTGAGTGATTAAGGATTTACAAGCGTAATCGTACCCTCGATTGGATTGCCGCCTTTGCGAAGAATCTGACACTTCATTGGTGCGGAATTGCTGATTCTTGCATCTCTAAGAATGTAGCTAATATTCGTGGGCCCGAGCGTTTCGAAACCGTCCAGTCCCAAAAGAATGTCGCCTTCATTAACAAACCGAGAGGCAACGCTGCCCGCACGTACCGAAATGATTCTCAGGCCACCGTTATATCGCACAGGCTTTCGAGCACCCGGATATTCTTTGCTGGAAATTTCATGACGTTCCGTTTCGCTAATATTTTCCAGTCGCAGCCCCAACAGATCCCAAGCGCGATTCATCACCAGCTGTTCGGCATCTGAAACCACACTTCTTGCAACAACGGGAACTTCCACTGTTTTCTGACTACTAATCGAATGGTCAACGTCGAGTTGTTTTGAGACTCCAACGACTGGCGTGCCAGTTGGCTTACCGACCCC
>Ga0209702_10000150_pt1:95000-136579 | contig 136579 bp, 99 predicted proteins | sample FRY01_FD_187210 | JGI IMG/M metagenome (GOLD analysis project Ga0209702, IMG submission 187210) | Freshwater microbial communities from Lake Fryxell liftoff mats and glacier meltwater in Antarctica - FRY-01 (SPAdes) (version 2) | ecosystem: Environmental > Aquatic > Freshwater >...
CCGGGTTTCACGTGACCGGCCCTACTCGGGGAACCTCACGGAGACTGCTCAACTTTCGATTACGGGACTTTCACCCCCTATGGTTCCGCATTCCAGCAGATTCTTCTAGTTGTCAGTTTTGTAACTCCATATGTGAGCCCCACAACCCCGCCGGACAAGCCGACGGTTTGGGCTGTTTCCTTTTCGCTCGCCGCTACTAGGGAAGTCGCTTTTGCTTTCTTTTCCTATGGGTACTTAGATGTTTCAGTTCCCCACGTTCGCTCCGTAGACCTATGTATTCAGTCTACGGTAATTCGGGTATCCCGGGATCAATGCTCGTTTGACAGCTCCCCCAGGCTTATCGCAGCCTTCTACGCCCTTCATCGCCTTCTGACGCCAAGACATCCCCCACACGCCCTTATGTGCTTGGCCACCATGATTAACGGCCAGAATTTCTTCCGGCCACATGACAGCACTCCACTTTTTTGAGACTTAACAGACACTCTCTCGAATGGCTGATGCGTCTCGGAAAAACGTTTACAGATGCCACTTAGACTTCATCAAATTGTCAAAGATCGCCGCGTCCGGTGCCAGTTGGCTCCGTCCTGCGGAGGGGGGAGTCTAGCGACACCTTTTCGTGTCGTCAACCCTTCGGCCAAGAAAGTTTTGATTCTTTCTTAACCTTCCCATTCGAAGCAACAACCTGCTACCAGAGCCTGTTGTACACTTCAATGGAGACGATCGGGATCGAACCGACAACCTCTGCCTTGCAAGGGCAGCGCTCTCCCAGTTGAGCTACGTCCCCGTCAACTCACTGAAAATTCACTGGCATTTCTACCAGAGTGGGCGTACGTGGACTCGAACCACGGACCTCAGCTTTATCAGAGCTGCGCTCTAACCATCTGAGCTACACGCCCCGAATTCTGAATGCTTCGGGGATGGGCATTCTGGCATCACCGACTCATAATGTCCAGCGATCCAGTTACTGCTTAAAGTTTTCTCATCCTTTTCAGCGTCGTCGGTGAAGCAGATACGAAATTCCCAGCTTTTCATGATTCGAAATGCTGTTCATTCGAGGCGTCTGCTCTCACGACACCCTTTGATCGGGAACCCACACGAAACCGTTGAGCGAATTCTTCAGATTCCCGGCGGTTTTGATAAATGACACAACTAGCTGACATTTGTTCGCCAACATCCTTCGCAACTTGAGGCGAAAACGCGAAGATTCCTGTTCGATGAGATTTCACATTGTGTTGAATTTCCAACATGGCTCGACCGCAGCGCAATGCTGCAGAGAGGGAAGTTAATGAAGTTGTCCAAGCTCTCAAAAAGATTTGGCATTCGGATGCGATCGCGAATTGCTAATTGCTTTGCCATTTTGTGTTGCTTCAGCATATGTTCGAGTTGGGCGGTCGCAACCGGCCCGCCAGACCCCAACAGGCGGGCCCCGAATGTCGTGATGATTGTGATTGATGATCAAAATGACTGGATTGGATGCCTCAATGGTCATCCGCAATCCAGAACTCCAAACATCGACCGACTTGCAGAACGCGGCACTTTGTTTCTGAACGCCCATTGCCAGTCGCCGCTGTGTAATCCCTCACGCACCAGCGTCATGACTGGATTGCGTCCATCATCGACTGGAATTTACGGGTTGTCGCCTGACTTGCGTGACGTCGAAGATCTTAAAAGCACAACGACCCTGCCCCAAAATTTCCGGAACCATGGATACGAAACGCTGATGGCAGGTAAGATTTATCACGGTGCCTATGGCAGAAATCCCAACGACAAAGAATTTGATATTGTCGGACCACCGCCACAGATTGGCCCGAAACCGGATTCTCCGCTTGTGAAAACACCAAGTGGACATCCCCTTGTTGACTGGGGAACGTTTCCTCACAAAGATGAAGACAAGGGGGACTGGAAACTTGCCAGTTGGGCGGTGGATCAGCTCGAAAAGCCTCACGACAAGCCATTTTTCTTGAGCGTGGGCTTCTTCCTGCCACATGTCCCATGTTACGTGACAGAAAAATGGTACGACCTTTTCCCGGATGAATCACTGCAACTGCCTCCGGTACTCAACGACGATCGAGCCGATACGCCGAGATTCAGTTGGTATTTGCACTGGAAGTTACCGGAACCGCGACTGCGTTTTCTTCAGGAGCAAAATCAATGGAAGAATCTCGTACGCTCATATCTTGCGAGCACTGCTTTCGTTGATTCCCAAATTGGCAGAATTATGGACGCCCTGGATTCCAGCTCATTCTCCGACAACACAATCGTCGTGCTCTGGTCAGATCATGGCTGGCATCTGGGAGAGAAGGCAATAACCGGCAAGAACACACTGTGGGAGCGATCAACGCGGGTCCCGCTGATATTTGCCGGGCCGGGAATTGCAGCTCAAGCGAAATGTGATCAACCGGTCGAGCTTCTGGACATCTATCCGACACTGAGCAGCCTTTGTCATTTGTCGGCACCAGAGAATCTTGAAGGGCACACCCTTTCACCTCAGTTGCGAAACGCCACAACTGCTCGGGAATGGCCAGCTATTACCACCCATAACCATGACAACCATAGCGTCCGATCACAAGATTGGCGTTACATTCGTTATGCAGACGGAAGCGACGAGCTCTACAACATGCGTAAGGATCCCAATGAATGGAAGAACGTCATTGAAGATCAATCGCTGGCATCGATAATTACGTCACATAAAAACTTCCTGCCTTCTATCAACTTGAAGCCAGTGCCCGGGAGCAAACATCGAATCTTGCTGTACGACGCTGATACCGGGCGAGTCAACTGGGAAGATGACGATATATTACCCGGAGCATTGATTCCGGGAGTGGAGGAATAGGCGATGTGGATCAAAATCTGCGGTGTAACACGCGATGATGACGTTTCAACAGTCACATGTTCCGGAGCAGACGCAATCGGCTTTAATTTTTTCTCAGGGTCAAAACGGTTCGTTTCAAACGAACGCGCTCGTGGTCTGATTCAAGTGGCGAAACGGATTACTGGAGATACTTCACCACTGGATCTCGTCGGTGTGTTCGTGAATTCAGATGCTGAGGCCGTCAAAACTACTGTCCTGGAAACCGGCATCAACGTCATCCAAATACACGGAGACGAAACTGTGGAGCAAATCACTGAAATTCATCGACTCTGCCCCGATATCCCGTTGATCCGTGCACTTCGCGTACACTCAGAGAATTCAGAACGACTACTTGAAGAAACTGATTGCCTGCATGCGAAGGTTCCTTTAGCCGCAATTCTGCTCGATCCGTTTGTGCCGGGAGAATTCGGCGGCACAGGCAAACATCTTGATCTCCGGATTTTGCAAACCTATGCAAAAAAATTGAGACCTCGTCTAATTCTTGCGGGAGGCTTAACGCCTGAAAACGCTGCTAAAATCACGTCTCATTCGATTGTCTGGGGTATCGACACAGCGAGTGGTGTCGAGTCCTCTCCAGGCATCAAGGATGCTGTTCGCGTCCGCAATTTTGTTGACAATGTTCGAAGGGCAACTTCCACCTATAGTGGCTTTTCCCGAATTGGAATATCTCCTTGAGGAATTGTAGTAGCCCGAGCAACGCGACATCCAGAGAACGGGAAGGTGGAAAGATGCGTCCCTTGTTGCTTTTGGACGATGCCTGACGGACAATCCGTACATATTCCATATTGATCAAATTTGCCCCAATTAAATTCTCCAGGGTGCGGCCGAATCATGTCAGACATTCAAAAAACAATTGTATTAATCGAAGACGATCGAGACATTTCAACAACCATTCAGAGTGTTTTGAATAGTGCAGGCTATCGCGTTTTCGCAGCGAATAATGGTCAGGATGGGCGCCGGCTGATTCAATCGCAAAAACCAGACCTGGTCCTTACCGACATGATGATGCCCCGCATGGGAGGATTTCCCGTACTGGAGTTTCTGGCAGAAATGGCCGATGCTCCTCCTGTGATTATGATGACGGCCAACGAAGGCAGCCGACATAAAGCCTACGCAGAGATGCTTGGCGTGGTCGATTACCTTCGCAAGCCATTTGCAATGGAAGTGATGCTGGAATCTGTCGCGCGAGCAATCTCAGTCCGTTCCCAGGAATAGCTTGCGGCCTCTGTGCTTTAAAATCGCATTCGCTTCAACTCACAAACATCTTTAATTCCGTGGTATCGGCACACTCAATCAAATTGGATTCAGGAATCTGGAATGTTGCACGCCGTGATTATGGCTGGTGGCAGTGGGACTCGCTTCTGGCCTCAAAGTCGCAAGAAGATGCCGAAGCAACTACTACGATTGGCGGGCAACCGTACCATGATTCAGCAGACTGCAGATCGCTGCCAAAGCTGGGTAGATACTGCAAACATTTGGGTCGTAACAAACGACGTGCAGGCTGAAGCGACTAAATCGCAATTGCCCGAGATCCCGACAGACAATGTGTTGCTGGAACCCGCCGCCCGCAATACGGCCCCGTGTGTCGGCCTTGCTGCAATTCAGATTCTTGAACGTGATCCCGAAGGAATCATGTTTGTGCTGCCGGCAGATCATGTCATCCAAACAGACGAATCTTTTGCGATAGCGGCACGACGGGCTGTTGATGTCGTTGAAGAAGATGCATCGAGATTGGTTCTGTTCGGCGTCAATCCGACATTCCCTGCCACCGGCTATGGCTACATTGAACGCAGCGAAGCACTTTCCAACGCCACGCCACGTTTGTATCAAGTCAATGCATTTCGCGAAAAGCCGCATCGAGAATTGGCAGAAGAATACCTGCGAGCCGGCCGCTACTTTTGGAACTGCGGAATCTTTTGCTGGAAAGCCCAAACCATCATCGATCTCTTAGAGCAGTTTGAGCCCGAATTACATGCAGGTCTCATACGAATATCCAAAGGCATTCGCGAGAACCGAACCCAACAGGTGATTGCTGAAGAGTTCCCCGCGTTGAAGAGTATTTCGATCGACTATGCTGTCCTGGAACGAGCACAGAACGTCGTTGTTATTGAAGCCCCGTTTCAGTGGGACGATGTTGGTAGTTGGTTATCACTTCCACGCCTGAATGGCTGTGACTCTAACGGAAATACTATTGACGGGCCGTTTTGCGGCATCGACACACAGGGGTGCATCGTTCGGACAAATGAGGATCATCTGATCGCAACTCTTGGACTTCGAAACGTGATTATCGTCCATACCGGGGACGCAACACTTGTTGCCGATGCAGCTCAGGCCGAGCGAATTAAAGAGATCTTGGGGCAGTTAGAAAAACAGGGATGGCAGAAGTTTCTATAAGACACTCATCGACCTCCTAACTGCATAAAAAACAATGCCGCTCTTCAAGGCTGGAATTTGATCGCAGTGGGATTCGCCAGAATTCCTCAGCATCCCAAAACTGTGGAATTCCGGCGAATCCCGCTACACAAAATCGTTCTGCCCCAGCCATGAAGCGGGGCATTGATGAAAAAAGCCCCGGATCCTATGGACCGGGGCTTCGAAGTTGACTTGTATCTGGCCGATAAATCAGATGCCGGGGCTTGCTGGATCATCGTTCTGACCTACCAAGTAGCCGATAGCTCCGCCGATACCACCAGCTAGAAGCGCACCGAGTCCGCCACCACCGCCGATGCCACCGCCGCCGCCACCACCACTGAATCCACCACCGCCACCACCAGAATAACCGCCGCCACCCGGAACCGGACTCCCGGCAGGTAATGCAGCCAGATTGTTAGAACCATTAGAGCCACCACCAGATCCGCCACCAAACGCTCCAGCATTTCCAGGTCCAACTGGACATCCAGCGAAACCGCCTGCAAGATTCAGTGAAGACTCGACCTTAAGTACCGGTATAAAATCACCAGCGGCCGCGTCTTCAATAGTATTGTCTTCGTAGGTCGTTCCAACGATGTTCACGCTGCTAACCATGACACCGTCCTTGCCAGCAACGACAACGCTGTGAACACCTGGTGTCAGATTGTTTGCGATGAACCCGCCATCATTGGCGACAGCAGCAGAGGCCACTCGAACACCATTTCTCAGAAAATATACGGTCAGGTCGAGCACTTCTTGCAGCCGCCCAGTACGTTCATCCAAAAGACCAATTTCTCCGCGAAGCGTGCCATCGTTTTGAAGGCTCACAATTCGATTTTGAAGCACAGTTGAAATTTCACCTGAACCAAACGGGAACTGTTGGTCATCCGCCGTCACGTCACCCGAGAACCGCAGATCTTGGGAATTCATCTGTGCAAAAATCAGTTCTTTCGCCGCCGCAACGTCAGCACCCGAGGCCACTGCCAAGTCCATGTCGAGTTCCAGTTGAGATGTTACAAGAGCAGCATTCTCTGGAAGAGTTGTGTCATGTCCAAACAGTACAAAACTGTACAGCATCAAAGTATTTTCACCCTCAGCCCAAATCGCGACCACACCTTCCGGCATACTGGTGAATGAAAACCGCCCGTTGGAATCAGTGGTTGCGGAGCCAATGATTGCTCCGTGCTGAGCAAGACGAAGGCTTATATTTGCAGACGCAACCGGCTGCCCGTCTAATTTACCGAGTGACGACAGCCTTCCATTAAAACCGCCATTCGCATCGAGAATCACATGACTTTGCGAACTGCGCAGGATTTTAGATTTATCTAGTGCAGCATCGAATTGTTCAAGAGCAGCCTTAACATCCGGGACGCTAACGTCACCAGCAAACTTCGGCAACGCTGGTGCGGTTTCAGGCGGAGTGAGATCAAATTCGGCCGAGTCCTGTTGTGCCGCAGCTCTCGCAGTGACATACATCGAACCAGCAGTTACCACTGTAGCCAAAGCCAGCATTGCAAATGTTGAAATGAATCGAAAAGTTTTCATGCTACTCGTACCCCTGTCAGTTGGCCCCGCATTAAAAATCGCGGAGGATGTTCTGCACACGCAGATGCTCCAGAACAAATGCAGATCTGATCCGAACAATTCCCCAGGGAAAGTCCCAAGACAAATTCACGACATATCACTGCGACAATCAGGATAATTCGACCGACCCAGTCAAGTCCACTGGATTACCCAGTTTTCTCAATCTTTCAGCAACAATAGATATCCTGCCCTGTTTTTCGCACTCGGAAATTATTGTTCGCCCCTAAGACTTAGCCCAAAACGAGATTGTAAATGCGCATCGTAACATGGAACGTAAATGGCCTGCGAGCCGCAATTCGCAAAGGTTTTCAGAAACACCTCGATGCCATTCAACCAGACGTTTTGCTCCTGCAGGAAGTGCGCGCTCGGCCAGAACAGTTGCCTGCAGAATTCCAGCAACCGGACGGTTGGCACGTCGTCTGGAACCCGGCCCAACGACCCGGCTACTCCGGCACGGCCATCTGGTCCAGAACTCCAATCAGCGTGTTAAAACTGGCCTTATCAGATAAGGACAATGATGATGAAGGCCGAATTATTGAAGCTGAGGTCGCCGGCATTCGTTTGGCATGCGTCTACCTGCCCTCCGGTTCTTCCAGCCCGGAACGCCAAACCGTGAAAGAATCCTGGTTGGAAAAATTCCGCCAGTGGACCGACAGTCGCCCCAGCAATATTCCTATGTTCTTCGGCGGCGATATCAACGTCGCTCACTCGGAAAAGGACATTTTTTACGCCAAGGCGAATGAAAAAACATCCGGATTTCTGCCGCACGAACGGCACTGGTTCGGAGAAATGCTAAATTCCGGCTGGCACGATTTGGTCCGGGAACATCACGGCGATATTCAAGGGCCGTATTCGTGGTGGTCCAATCGCGGTCGGGCCAGAGAATTGGACCGCGGCTGGCGAATCGATTATTTGCTCTGTAACCCTGCCGCTCGTCCGATGTTTCGCTCGGCAACAATCCACCGCGAAGCCGCCCTTGAGATCAGTGACCACGCGCCGGTGTCGGTCGATATTGTTCATCGGGGGAAATAGACGATCTTCAGAATTCCCCGACCTTGTCATTCCCGTCAGGACTTGCGAGTGCCTTCAACGTCAGTGGATCGACGTTCTCCGAAATGAATCGGACTGACCCATCAGCAAGCAGCATGTTCACACCACCGCGTCCAGTGACAGGACCACCAAACTGATTCGGTGCTGTGCCAAAACCGTTGGCCGGATCACGTCGATTTTCTGGATCTCCCCAAGCCATAAAACCACCTGAAACTTCTCCGGCGAGGATTGTGTTTGATGTGCCGTCGGTCATCCTGTCAAACTTGACGCTCCCGTTGTTCTTAAGAACTTGTGAGTTACCAGCATAGTGAGATGCCCCAAGACCTCCGCCGACCAAAGAAGCCTCCGGGCCAATACTGGGATTGAGGAAGTTTGCGATGACCACCTTGAAAACTGGTTGATTCTTTGGGGCCGTCCATGGCTGATTGGAGTCAATTTGGCTGTAAAGATTTGCCTGTTCAACATACGGGAGAATGCTCGTCATCCAGGAGTTGTAAGGTTCATTGTTCTGTGTATAGATCCCGCCCGGCGGGAACGTGTTATAGGTGTCATAGTAGTTATGCATCGCCAAGCCAATCTGCTTGAGGTTATTTTTCGACTGCACAGTTCTGGCCGCCGTGCGAGCCTGCTGAACGGCAGGCAGCAGCAATGCAACCAGAACAGCACCAATGACAACCATCACGAAAAACACGATACCAAGGACTAAAAACACGATCGCTGTCGTACTCATTTGGCCGCGACGGTGCAATACAGACTGCAGAACGGACGATTGGTGCTTAAGCATTTGCGAAATCCTTGAATACACAGAAATTTTGACTTCCAATAAAGGGTACTAACTTGACTCCCTGTGTGCGAGTCGTCTCTGATCAGAATTTCGGGATTTCAAGCGGCCTCAAATGCCTGTCATGGAATGGACATTCCGCTTAGAATCCTCATGAGTCCGTTTTGTATCGTCCATCTTTCACGCAAATTCTGGTTTTCGCTCCACATGTTTCAATCCGTCACTGACAGCAATTTTGTTACCGGCGAACACTCTGTATTGAGGCTCTGGGAAACCCAGCAGACGTTTCAGCAATTGCGACGCAAGAACGCAGGCCGCAAACGTTGGAGCTTCCTTGATGGACCCATCACGGCGAACAACCCGATGGGAGTTCACCATGCCTGGGGCCGAACGTATAAAGATACGTATCAACGCTTCTTCGCAATGACAGGCCATGATCAGCGATACCAGAACGGATTCGACTGCCAGGGTTTGTGGGTCGAAGTTGAAGTTGAAAAGCAACTGGGGCTCGGGACCAAAACCGCCGTCTATGAATACGGCATCGACAACTTCGTCAACGAATGCAAACGACGAGTTCTGAAGTTTGCGGCGCGTCAGACCGAGCAGTCGCAGCGGCTTGGCTATTGGATGGACTGGGACAATCCAGACCAACTGCGACAACTGGCTGAACAGCTTGGCACTGACGACGAAGTCACGATCACAACTCCAAGCGGTATGTCGGAAACCGCAAAGGCTCATCAGTTGGTCGAAAAACTCGGCAACCCGGAATGGGGCGGCAGCTATTTCACGTTCAGCACCGAGAACAACGAAACGATCTGGACCTTCCTGAAGAAGTGCTTCGAACGCGGCAAGATCTACCAGGGCCACGACGTGATGCCATGGTCCGGCCGCGGCGGCAGCGCGTATTCGCAGATGGAAATCGCTGAAGGCCGCAAGCTGACCACGCATAAGAGTGTGTTTGTGCGGTTTCCGATTAAGCGCGATCCGGCGAGCGGTGGGCGTCAGCCCTCCGGTACACCCGAGTCGCAGTACCCGGAGGCTCACGCCTCCGGCTCGCCAGAATCAGGTCAGGAATACCTGCTCGTCTGGACCACAACCCCCTGGACGCTCACCAGCAACGTCGCCTGCGCGGTGAATCCGGATCTGGACTACGTCAAAATCCAAACCAAACGCGACAACGCGATCTACTACTTCGCCAAAGACAATCTGAACTTCCAACGTCTGTCGTCCGAGTTCAAAGATGGCTTCGGCCGGCCCGAATGGAAATGGCCGGAAGGCGTTCCCAAGCTGAAGACGCTGGCTCAGATCTTCAAGGAACAAGGCGGCTTCGAAGAACTTGGTACGCTCAAAGGTGCCGAGATGGTCGGGTGGAAGTATAAAGGGCCGTTTGATGAGCTGCCGGCTCAGCAAGTATCGCACGAACCGATGTTATGGCATGCGGCTCGGGCGGATTCTTTATCAGCGGACGAATTACCTGTACTTGTAGTGGATGCAAAATCAGCTCGCACGCAGTTCATGTTTTTTTTTAATGCCGTGCAACGGACGCTGAGCCCAGCAGCCTTCCCGGATGAAACGGATTCAAAGATCGAGTTTCAAGAGCAAGCAATCCGACACTACCTTCCTGAGGAATTGGCAACAGTCGCTTCGGCCTACTGTCGAGTGGCGAGCATGGACAACTTGGAAAATGCGTCTGCCACCGATAGAGAACTACTTCACTCAGCTTCTGCGCAAGATCAAATCGGGATCGACATTCGTAAGTTGATGACAGAGGTACTGAAAAGTCTTTATCAGAGTGCTGGCGAATGGATCAAATCAAGCAAATCCGGTGCATATTACCATAAAGTAATTAACGGTGGCCGTGATTCAAGAGGCAGTGCGAATGTCGTCGCGGGCGAGGGAACGGGAATCGTTCACATGGCTCCAGGTTGTGGCGATATTGACCACAAGATCGGCATGTCCGTCGGAATGCCTGTCATCGCGCCACTGAAGGATAATGGCACGTACGACGAGGGGTTTGGCGAATTTACCGGCCTTGAAGCGATCTCACCGAAGACGGCCGAACTCGTCTTTGAAAAGCTCAAAGCCAAAGGCATGCTGGTCGCCGTTGAAACCTATCCGCACATCTATCCGCACTGCTGGCGAACGGGGGATGAGCTGGTCTTTCGGCTTGTCGACGAATGGTTCATCAATATGGACTGGCGCGATGAGATCAAAGATGTGACTCGTCAGATTCGCTGGTTACCAGACAGCATCGACGGGCAGGAACGGGAGATCGAATGGTTGTCCAATATGAGCGACTGGATGATTTCCAAGAAGCGTTTCTGGGGACTCGCCCTGCCGATATGGGTCAACGAAGACGATCCGTCGGACTTCGAAGTCATCGGCTCACTGGCGGAACTCAAAGAACGCAGCGTCGAGGGCTGGGGCGATTTCGAAGGCAACACGCCGCATCGTCCGTGGATCGATGGCGTCATCATCGAAAGCCAGACGTCCGGCAAAGAGGGCCAGCGGATGCGCCGGGTCCCGGACGTCGGTAACCCATGGCTCGACGCGGGCATCGTGCCGTTCAGCACCATGGGCTACAATACGAACCGCGACGAATGGCAGAAGTGGTATCCGGCGGATCTTGTGACCGAATGCTTCCCCGGCCAGTTCCGCAACTGGTTCTATTCGATGCTGTCGCTATCGACCATGATGCGTTACGACGAAGCCGACAACGCGGAAGACAAGAAGCCATTCCGCACGCTGCTCGGGCATCGCCTTGTGACGAACGAACAGGGCAAGCCGATGCACAAGTCCGACGGCACAGCAATCTGGTTTGAAGAAGCGGCCGAACAACTCGGCGTCGACACCATGCGTTGGATGTATCTGGCTCAGAATCCGGCTCAGGATCTGCGATTTGGAACGCGTCACGGCGACAAACCCGTCACACTTCAAACGCCGGAAGGGCCAATCGACAAGACGTTAGAAGGGGTTACAACGTGTACGGTCACCAGTGGCCCGGCTGATGAGACTCGCCGACAGATCCTGATCCCACTGTGGAACTGTTACAAGTTCTTCGTGGACTATGCGATTGCGGATGGGTTCGTCCCGAGCGAAGCGTTGCGCCAGCGAGTCGCCCAAAGTAGACATCACTCTCCGAGTGATGAACCTCTCCAAACATCGTCCAACATCCCACCCAGTATCCATTCGAGCAAAACTGTGCCGGGCATTCGTCACTCGGAGAGTGACGGCTACTTTAATCGCCCCGAAATCGATCGCTGGATTCTGTCCAACTTACAGTCCTTGATCGACGTTGCTCATCGCGAAATGTCCAACTACAACGCCCCGGCGTTTTGTGCTGCGGCAGCGGGCTTTATCGACGACCTCAGCAACTGGTACATTCGCCGCAACCGCCGTCGCTTCTGGCGATCCAAAGATGCTGGTGACGCCGATAAGAATGCGGCATACGAAACGCTCTACGAAGTCCTCGTCACACTGTGCCGCTTGCTGGCTCCGTGTATTCCGTTTTTGACCGAACGCATGTATCAGAATCTTGTGCTTGGCGTTGAATTGTCGGGGGATCAAAACCTCGGGGTTTCAACCGCCCTGCCCTGTTCCGTTCATCTCTGCGACTACCCAACCGCAGACACTTCGTTGCTTGACGCGGACCTGAACCTTCGCATGGCGTCGGCTCAGAAAGTCGTGCGCCTCGGCCACAAGCTGCGGGAAGAATCGAACCTGCGAGTTCGTCAGCCACTGGCGGAATTGCGTTTTGCATCATCAAATGCGGAGACCTCTGCAGCCATCGAAAAGCTGGGCGACGTGATCGGCGAAGAGTTGAACATCCAGAGGGTGATTCGTCAGGACAATCTCGATTCGCTTGTGAAGTATGCTTACAAGCCGAACTTGAAAACGCTCGGTCCGAAGTACGGCAAGTTACTCAACGCACTGCGAACCAAACTCCCGGAACTCGGTGACTCCGTTTTGTCTCCACTGCGGCGAGGCCAAAACCTCACGGTCGAACTTGAAGGACAAGCGGTGAATCTGACTCCAGACGACGTCCTCGTCAGCACCGAACAAGCTGCCGAATGGGTTTGTTCGGACGATGCCGGAATTCAAGTCGCCATCAGCACGGTGCTTACCCCGGACCTTATCCGTGAAGGCATGTCACGAGACTTTGTTCGCCAGGTCCAGCAACTTCGCAAAGATGCTAACCTGAACATTCAGGATCGCATCAAAGTTCAGTATCACTCCGCCGACAACACCGTTCAAGCCATGGTCGCCAAATGGGGTGATTACATTTGCGCGGAGACACTGGCGGATTCGATCGAGTTTTCGATAACGCCGGGAGTGGATGCAAAATCCGTGTTCGTTGGCGAAGTATCGGTCCAGATCTGGATTGTATTGAAGAGTTAAAAAGGATTGATGAATGAACATCAAAGACGAGCTTCTTGAATTGGTTCAAGTCCTGAATTCTGCGAATGTCCAATTCGCCGTGTGCGGTGGTCTGGCGCTGGTCATTCACGGATTTGTCAGGGCCACACAGGATATTGATCTTTTGCTTCCGGAAAGTCAGCTTGAAGCAGCGCTTGAGGCAGCGAAACCGGCAGGTTTCTGGATTCCAAGTGGCCGAATGCCATTCAAAGCTAAGACTCCACTGGCCATGGAGAATTATCGTGTTTCAAAAGCCGTGGGACCGAATTTGATTCCGCTCGATCTGATCATTGTCTCCCCGAGCTTGCAGGAAATATGGGATTCGCGGCAATCGTTCAAGCTTGGAGACATCGACTGCCCGGTCATTTCGCGTGAAGGCTTGATACGGATGAAAACAATTGCCGGGCGACTCCAGGATCTGGCGGACATTGAGAGGCTGCAAAATGGTGAATGAAAGCCCCGATTCGCATTTTGCTGAAACATCGAAAGTTGATATGTCATCCGAGGCCATTCTGAACAGGCTCGATCTCGCCGCGCAATTGCTCGAACTCTGCCTGTTTCTCGGACAGGCGAAGCTCATTGGACCTGTAAACGCAGCAAACAATAAAGTGTCGGCGGCAAGGTAAACATCCACCAGCCTCAACTCAACTCAACTCCCGAATGATACGTTCGATGCTTTCCAGTTGAGCTAACTGTTCGGCCAGTGTGGCGCGAATGGCTTCGACGACGTCGGCGGGCGCTTTGGCCATGAAGCCTTCGTTGGCCAGTTTCTTTTCCGAACCAGCGATGAAGCCGCGGAGTTTTTCGGCTTCCTTCTCCTTGTTCTTCTTCACGGCATCGCGGTCAATGGAATCACCGACCGGGATGTAGCCGTCGGCATCAGGCATCGAAAAACTGACCGATCCTTCTGGAGCAGTGACGTCGAGACCCGCAGCTTCCAGCATCGTCTTTGAGAGGAAGTCGAACTGGCCCGCAACAGCTTTCAACTGTTCCGCCACATCAGGTGCACATCGCATGAACAACTTCAGCGGCGCACCGGGAGCGATGCCGTACACTGATCGTACGTTGCGGACGGCGACGATGGTTTCCTGCAAACGCTCGAAGCGTTTTTCCAACGCCGCGTCGATCATTTGTAGCGGCATGTCCGGCCATGGGGCGATCATAACGCTTTCTGTAGCCTCGCAGGTCGATTTCTCCGAAATCGACACCCCTGCCTCCGTCGCTGAATCAGCCCGGCCCAACTCCTGAAAATCCCCGCCGATCGTGGATCGCACCGGTGCGAACTGCGCCAGCAGATGCCACAACTCTTCTGTAATGAACGGCGCGAACGGATGCAGCAGGCGAATCAGCGTATCGACAACAACCACCAGAACTCGCTGAGCCACCGGTTTGGCGTCTTCGTTGCGGAAGCGAGGCTTCAGCATTTCGAGATACCAGTCACAGAATTCGTTCCATGTAAACTCGCGAACCGCGCGCGTTGCCTGATCGAACTGATAGCGTTCGAGCATCGTCGTGACTTCGCGAACAGTGGTGGCCAAGCGGCTGAGTACCCAATGGTCTTCGACCTGCAGTTCAGATTCCGCAACCGGGCCGGGCGTATAGCCTTCCAGATTCATGAATGCAAAGCGACACGCGTTCCATAGCTTGTTGCAGAAGTTACGTCCGTATTCGAAACGTTCGCTGACGATACGAGCGACTGCAGCTCCTTCGTCGGGCTTGAACCAGGGACTCGGAAACTGAAACGACTTCTTGCACTTAACGCACTTGATCGACGGAGTCGCTCCGCCCATCGGCCGCATTTCCTGATGCTCCTTTGTCTGCGGAGTCACCGCCTGGCAATACGGACATTCGTAACCTACCGGCAGACGCACGTCCTGAGTTTCACCACACAGCGATGAGATCGTAAAGCGTACGGCATCAGTCCCGTATTTGTCGATCAGATCCAGTGGATCAACGCCGTTGCCTTTCGATTTGGACATCGTCTGCCCAAGCCCGTCGAGAATCTTCGGATGAATATAAACATGCTTAAACGGCACCTCGCCCATGTTGTACAAGCCAGCGAGCACCATGCGTGCGACCCACAACGTGATGATGTCGCGGGACGTGACAAGGACGGAGCCGGGGTAGAAGAAGTCGAGGACTTCGTTCCGGCCTGACGGCATTTCAGATTTTGCATTTGAAATCTCAGATGGCGCAGTGTCGCCCTTCATCGGTGGATTGTGCTCCAGATCCGGCCAGCCCAGCGTGGCATGTGGCCAAATGGCGGAACTGAACCAGGTGTCGAGCACGTCTGGGTCACGGACCGCCCCTGCAGTCTCCAGTCCTTTCTCAAATTCTACGTGTCCGTCCGCGATACAAAACAATGCCTGAACATGTCCTTCCTTGAGGGATGCACCAATTTGAAAATCAATTACATCCTTGAAGGTGACTCCCGATTTCTCCTCAAGGATTTTGGTTACACCCAAGGATTCAATAATAAGGGACTTGAGTTGCGGACTCGCCGGATCGATTCCGTCAGACAAGGGAAAATCAAAGGTCCAAACAGGGATTTGATGCCCCCACCACAACTGCCGGCTAATACACCAATCGCGTTTTTCACCGAGCCAATCCAAATACGAATTCGCATATCTCTGTGGAAAGAAACGAACTCGGCCATCTTTCACAGCATCAATCGCGGATTCGGCCAGCGTGTCCATCTTCACGAACCACTGATCGCTGAGGAACGGTTCAATCGGCGTCTTCGAACGGTCGCTGTACTTCATCGGAATGATACGGTCTTCGACCTTTTCCAAATGACCGAGCGATTCCATCTTCGCCACGATCTTCTTGCGAGCCTCGAAGCGATCCAAACCAGCGTACTCGCCGCCTTCTTCGTTGAGCGTGCCGTCGTTATTCAGGATGTTGATCATCGGCAGATTGTTGCGCAGACCGCAGGCGTAGTCGTTCGGGTCGTGGGCTGGAGTCACTTTGACGGCTCCAGTGCCCAGCGTTTTATCCGCCAGCAAGGCATCGGCGATGATCGGAATGATGCGGCCGTTCACCGGGATCTGAACGTGCTTACCGATGAGGTCTGTGTATCGTTCGTCAGTCGGATGCACACAAATCGCCGTATCACCCAGCATCGTTTCCGGGCGGGTTGTCGAGAACGAGATGCGTTGGCCGGTGGGTTGCCATGATTGATCCTGACGAGCGGAGGGTGTCAGCCCTCCGGTACTCTGTGCTTCGACGCCGCTGGTTCCAGGTTGTACCGGGGGATTGACATCCCCCGCTCGCCGTTCCACCACGAGATAATTCATCGTCCAGAAATGCCCGGCAACGTCCTCGGAAAACACTTCGTCATCGGCAACTGCGGTCTGCAGATACGTGTCCCAGTTCACCAGACGTTTGCCGCGATAAATCAAACCATCGCAGAACATCTTGAAGAACGTTCGCCGCACGGCTTTGCTGCAAACTTCGTCCAGCGTGAACCGAACTCGTCGCCAGTCGCAGCTGGCACCTATCTGCTTGAGCTGATTCAGGATGCGGGCTTCGTAAACATCCTTCCACTTCCAAATCCGTTCCACGAGGGCATCGCGGCCGATGTCGTGGCGGGTCAGGTTTTCCTCTTCCAGCATGCGGCGTTCAACAACCGCCTGAGTCGCTATGCCAGCATGATCGGTGCCTGGCATCCACAGAGCTTCCTTGCCCTGCATCCGTCGCCAGCGAGTCAGCAGGTCCTGCACCGTGCCGTTCAGACAGTGTCCCATGTGCAGGGCTCCCGTCACGTTCGGCAGCGGAATCATGATCGTGTGCTGTTCCTTCCCCGGAGTCGGATCAGCGTTGCAGTAGCCTTTGCTCAGCCAGTGTTCGACCCAGCGAGTCTGTGAAGCGGCGGGCTCGTATGTCTTTGGTAGTTCTGTCGTCATGGATTTATGGAATAGCGATTAAAAAACATGGAAAAGTAAGCCGTAAATCACACGGCCGGGGCCGTAGGGTAGTTTAACAACAGCGCGGCGTCGAACCGAGGTTTCCGCAGTCCGGAATCCGGTGCCAGGTCGAGAGGCTGAAACGGATTTACCAGTTGCTTGATGTAGGACGGGTCTCCAGACCCGTCCTTATCAGACCAAAATCAAGTCCGGACGGGTCTGAAGACCCGTCCTACGGTAAAACAGACTTAGCCAAGAGCCGCGCGAATGCGATCAACCAGTTTGTTATCAGGCGATCCGTTGCCTTTGAGGCTATAAGTGCAGGCAGCAAGGAATCGGTTCCGCATCTCGGGACGGACCTTGTAATAATCCTCCATCGCTGCCGTGCTGAATTTGTAGTCGTGGGCGTCGTTGCCTTTCAGGAAGATCAATCGGCGAGCGGCGTGCATCAGATTTTCCGCACCCTGGTCGAACGCCATGACGTTCATCGCACGTTCGGCCGCCTGAAACGGCTGCTTTCCCACACTGTCAAACACAGAATCGACAGTCACGGCATCCGAAGTCTCAATCGCCTGCAATGAATCGATTTCGACTTCTCCGACCTGACCTCGAGCACGCATTGCTTCCCGGAACAGCACAAGAAACGAGGCATTCTGAAGCAATAACATTTTGCGAGTCTGCGGTGTTGCCACGGTGTCATACAAGAACCGCAGTGCGTTGGTGGTTGTCATGGCATGAAGAGACACAATGCCAGACTGCCGCATCAATAGTTCGCCGGCCGCCAGATGAATTCCGTCGTAAATCGTCTGCGGTGACACATTACGATTCACCAATTCTGTGACACAAGTTGCAGCGTCATCGGCGGAACTCGTTCGCAGAACTTTCAGCAATTCATCAGTTGCCGCAAGCGTTGGTAAACCAGATTCCCATCCATCTCGGAACGTTCCTGCCAACTCCAGATTCCTCTTCCACGCACGATCCGGTTCCAGATCATTGTTCGCTGGATTCGGTTCTCCATTGTGATTCAGCATGGCATAAGCCAACGATCGCAGGACCGGTTCAGCGTGCCCCCAGCCGATTGTCTGCAACGTACGCCATCCGTTTGCCAGAAAGATTGCCTTGTGGCCGATACTGCGAAAGTCTCGCGCTGCATATGCGGCGAACAATTCCAGCGTCTCCGTCGCACCAAGATAACGTGCGACACCAGCGGCAGCGACGTCAGCCTGAGCAACATCCCATTGCTGCATGGAATGATGAAACGAATCGCGCACCTGCCCGGCCGAAGGAATCCCGGCCTCATCGACCGGCGACATCGTCCAGTTGCCTTCCTTTACATCCTTCGCCTGCGAACTCTTGAACTCATCCAACGCCCAGAAAATCGGCAGCCAGCGATCGGCCTCCGGTGATGACAGACTGGCGAGGTGCGCAGAGTTAACAACGAGCACAGCGTGAAACTTAAATCCTACCGCTGGTCGAGGCTCGACGTTTCGAACACCTGCCAGCAGCAACGCCGCCAGTACCTCGCGATAGCTGAGACCCTTTTGAATACGACTACCGATTTCTTCCAGCAAACGTTGGCGTGGCGTCTCTTCAATCAGCCGCACCAGCGGCTCGATCTCCGGCCGTAGTTGCACGACACCGCTGGCCGATTTGAGCTGTTCATCACTCACCGGAAGCAATCCTGCAATCAGCGGCCGAGCCGTCAGTGCCGAGAGACTGGTCGAAGCCGACCACAGAAAACGGCGACGCGAATGATCAGTCATCAGATTTCCCTTTGCAGATATCCCGGTGAGGGCATTGAATCTCGATACGTCAGTCACTCCAGAGGTACAAGTCCGGGCGTCACGGTGGCCGAAGGCTGCATTTTTGCAGTCTTACGAAGTTGATCCAGTTCCTGTGCTTCCCGAATTTTGTTGTCGCTGCTGTAAAATTTTGTCAACGATTCTTCCATCGCCAGACACAGTTTTTCAATCTTCCGTTTCACGCTTGTATTGCGTTGCTGAACGGCTTTCTCAGTCGCTGGCGTTTTGATTGCATTCAGCCGGGACATGAATTCCTTCTGTCCGGGCATTCCATCAAGTTGCAAAATCAATTTCTCAAGTTCTTCCGGTTTAGCTTCCGCCGCAGCTTTCTTCGCCAAGCTGGTTAGTACAGCTTTTTGTGCGACGGTATCAACCAACGCATCACGAAAGAGATACAATTCACCTTCTACGCCAAGTCGCAGACCATCGTCTGGTAATTTGATCGTATCCATTGGCAACAACCCCGGAGCGTACGGCACTCGCGCCAAAAGTGAGCTGCCACTGTAAACATACAACCAGAAAGTCGGATTCAGTGGATCAACAACGATTTCGAGTTCGCCGTTTCGATCGGTCAGCACACGCACGCCCGGAATTTCGTTGGTATCCGTATGACGAAGCTTTGCGACCTGATCCACGCGATAGCAAATCAGCGGCCGATCAGGCCGAGCCTGCAGTACCAGCTTAACGTGGCTCTTTGTTGCGGCCGGTCGTTGACGCAGTGCAATCTGCTGCACACTTCGACCAGCCCCACCATAGGGCACAGGACCATGTGAAATCAGTACGCCTCGAACATGTCCGGAATCCTGGTCAACGGCCGCCGTATCCCGCGTAAATCCTTCAACATTGACTGGTAGGTCGTCAGAACTTTCTCCATCGGCTCGCAGTTCGTCATTAAACCCAGTGACGCGAACGTAACACAGATCAAGTCGTGTCAGTGACTTGAGCTTATCCGGATTGCGACGATCCATCTGACGCAAAAAAGTTCGCAGCACGTCGCCATCCCGGATAAACGCCGCACTTGGATCAGGAACTGCCAGCTCGCCGCCTTGCAGTAAAAATTCGAGCTCGCCACCGACAGGTGTCGGCTTTGAAAACAACAACACGGGGCGAAAAGAATCGCGAGCCAATCGGCACGCAATGTTTGCCACGTTGCTTTCTTCAGCGGACTGTTCGTCCAGCACGGGCGACATTTCCTGAACTCGCGTATCGTATTCGCGGCAACTGATCTGAAAGGTGCCGTTCGATTCTTCAATGCCGATGAGCAGCACTTTTTGAGCTGTTGATTCCGGATATCGAGTTAAAAGTTCTTCGTTCGTCAACCGAAACAATCGCTGCTGCCCTCCGGGCACCAACCATTCGCTTTCTCGAACCTGTGCATCCCACGCGGCACCATACATTCGATCCAGACCCTTTCGAATCTGATCTAGCATCGACTGGCGGAGAGCGGGACGCTGAGTCGACTCGCCATCGAACCCAACCTCAACAATGACTCGGTATGCTTCCAATGGCAACGGGATCACGACTTTAGGCGGCACCTTGATTTTGGGCAGTTTTGCCACGGAATCGACTGCAGCCGCCGCGGTATCAGCTGGAGATGCGGCTGGAACCGTCGGCGCAGTTGCGTCCTGGCTGAACGCATGAGTACTCAGCATGACGACAGCCAGCGTAGCAACGATTTTGCACGCAGTAAAAAAGGAGGTAGTAATTCCTCGTTCCGGGGCTCCAGCCCTGGAACGCGATGCCTTGGAGGCTCCTGCCTCGCGGAATTCTCGTTCGAAGCTGGAGCCTCCGGAGCAGTGTGTTCCGAGGCTGGAGCCTCGGAACAAGGACACCGATCCCAACCACGTGACGCAAAATGTTGTGAGATGCAGAAAACCGGCAGTCAGTCTTTTCATGGTCGCACGATCCAGCGTTCAACATTTTGATATGGCGACATCGGACGCTCAGGTGTTCCGATGATCGATTTTTTCCAGACGGCAAATTCATCAACTTCCCACAGCGGAATAATGAACGCCTGGGCCGCCATATGACGATGAATAGTAAACAGGCGATCCTGGGCGTCTGAAAAACTTGCTGGGTAGTCGAGATTCACCAATTCCTGACGCATCCAGTCAGGAAACAGTTTCAGTCGATTCATATCGAAAGAAGTATCGTTCGTCAGCAAAGCCCAGAGTTCCAGCAAAGGCTCTTCCATGCGAACTAGGCGATAACACAAATCCCAGTCGGCATCCTGCAGCGTCGATCCTTTTTGATCGCCCGAAATAATATCAATTTCAAAGCCAATTCTTTCCCAATACACGGCGATGCGGGCAGCGGCTTCAGCGGCCGTGGGATCGGGATCGACAACGATCCTGATGCGTGGAAGCTTAATATAGTCCACATTGACGCTTTTCCGCCATTCTTCAACTTCGAACTTTTCGCCAGCCTCCTTGGCTTTCACCTTGGCTTCAGCTTCAAGTTTTGCAATTTCAACGAGCTGCAACTGCCGTTCTGCGGCATAACGTAAAGCATAGGCTAAACGCAGATTGAACTCCGGAGGCTTCTCAAGCGGGTTTGTCGCATAACTTGTGAGATGCCATGGGGCACTGGTTGGCCGCCCATATCGCATCGATTGATCACGCAGCACGATGGACTTAAGAATTCCCTCGCGATTCACCGCAAACGACAACGCTCGCCGCATTTGCGCGCTCAGAATTCGTTCGGACAACGGATTGAACGTAATCACATGCGTAATCGGCAAAGCATACTGACGCACGTTGAATGCTGGCGCAGACTTGAAGGCATCAACTTCCCATGGAAGCAGCGTCGGCAAATAATCGACCTCACCCCGAATTACGGATTTCAGCAATTCGCCACGGTCCGTGAATCGCATTTCGCGAACCTCAGCGACGTGATACTTCCCCGAATCCAATCCATCCGGCTCTGGCAAATTGCGAACAAACGACCGGATTGTGTCGTCTTCGCGGTCCAGTTTAAACCTTGTCGAAAGCAATATCGGGGCTTTGTTGAATCGACTCGTTTCGTCTGCTTCAGGGAGAATGCTCGCCTCGCCGCTTTCGCTTTCGCTTTCGCTTTCACTATCGCTGGCAGTTCCGACAATTGGAAACCTTAATAGAGATTCAATACTTAAAGGGACTCGCGAAAAGCGGATCTTCATTTCGCTGGGTGAACGCACCGAGACTTCACGGACAAATGACGCGAGTCGGGAATTGAACAGTGGACTTGAAGAATCCATGCGACGGCCTAACGCATCAGCAATCTGATTGGCTGTCAGCAGAGGTTGCGACTGCCACGTTGGCCGTGTCTCACGAAGCGTGAAAACAACTTCGCGACCCAGGTCCGTCGGATCCCAGATTTCGAAAAAGCTGGACCGAAAGTAGGTAAGCTCGTCCGCATTTGTTGGTTCAAACAATGGAACTTCAATCAGCTCCTGGCGACGCTCATCAGATTCCCGTGGTGAAGGGAATACGATGGTCGAAGATGCGGCATCATCAATTGCGACTTTTAATACCTGATGCCGAGCAACGGCCTGCATAAAGAATGCTCGTGCATTGCCTGTTGAGGGCCAGATAGCTTCTGCTTTCCAGGCAAGGTCGGCTGCGGGAGCAAACTTTCGCTGATCGGTTTGCCCCTTTGCTTCCGTCAACAGGCTGTTCACCAGTTTTTGCATTCGCCCCTGCCATTCCACTGCCGTTTCATGGCCAGGGAAGACTTTTTCGATCCGCGAAATTAAATAGCGAGCCTTATGAAAATCTTTATCCGCCACAGCAGTCTGAATCATCGGGGCGACGATCTCGCCGAATCGTGGCCGAAGCTCGGGATTCTTAATGTTGCGGTTGGCGAGTTCGTCCAGCAGGGCCAACGCTGCATAGATATCACCTTCCTTCGCACGCAATCCAGATTCAACAAGCAACAGATTCTCAAACCGTGGTTTCGCGGGATCCCATGACGGATACTCTTTTTCAACGCGGAGCAAAAGTTCGTACGCCTTGCGAATATCGCCTTCTTTGAGCAATTCATCGACTCGACGCAGCATCAATTCTTCAAACAGAATGATAGTGTCGATTTGCGAAATGGGCAGAGCATATTCTGCGACCGCATTGCCAGGCAGCTTAACGATCAGTTGTCTCAGATTTTTAAGTCGCGTCGTGCGTTCCTGCCGTTCCTCATCGTTCTTAGGCTTCGAGGCCTCTACCTTGATGTATTGATCTGCCATCTTCTTCAGCGTATCTGGTCGAATTTCCAATGGACTGACAACCAAAACTGTGCGATCGGCTTCAAGAGGCGCTTTCAGGACGATCCAGTCGAATGCTTTTCCATTGCTGTCGTCCGCTCGCAGGAGTTCGTCAGCCGTCGGCAACTGCATTTCTACCAGTTTTGGCAGTTCGGTCTTTTCAACTTTTTCATCGGCAACAACGCAGCACGCACCTGACAGCATTCCAGCAGTCAGCGCGATCGCCGCGAAAAACCTCGGTAGCGATTGAATCATTCCGTTACTGCTCGTGGTCTCAGAACTCATTTGGCTATTACTTCCCGATGTCCTGCGGCAGTTGATACAGACTTCCATCCATTGCAATCACAACGATCTGACCGTTGATGCTTAAAGGCCCCTGCTGAATCGACTGCCCCAGTTTCACAATCGAGTCAGAAATCGTACCGTTTGAGTTCATCCGAATGATGGCTCCATCGGTCCTCGCTATCAGACAGCTTCCATCGGTCAGCAACAACGGATCACTCGCCAAGGCGTGGCCTTCCAGTTGAAATACAGCCGCAGGTGGAAGTCCCTCTTCGATCTTGAAGACCCGCACTTCCCTATTTGCCAATTCGACAAAAACAAAACCACCGGCGACTTTAGGCTGAGCACTTGGAATAATCCCCAGATCTACTTCCGCCAGCACTTCCAGTGTCGATGCCTGCAACATCACGAGTTTGCCTTCCGTTGTTGCCAGGAACATAAACCCGCCGGAGACAGCTGGAGGCAATTCGATAATATGCGGCACATTCGTCACACTCAGTTCCGCCAGTTGCGGTCGCGGCGTGGCCCGATATTCGACGCGGATAAACTTGTTATCTGACGTGACGGCAATCACTTGAGTTGGCGACACCGCCGTCAAAGACTTCCATGGTTGCTGCTGCTGATCCTGGGTTAATGCCGCCTGATAGTCTTCCGCAGGACGACCAGATGATCGCGTCGCCAGATGCAATCGCCCCGGCATCGCAAACACAACACCACCGTCCAGTGCTACAGGAGGCAATTGAGGCGCATCCGGAAGTGCTCGCCATTTTTCTTCAAACTGTCCGGTGGCAGTAAATGTCCAAAGCGTTGGTTCCGGAGCCCCACACCACGCTCCAACTCGACCATCATTCAACGTCACGCCGCCGATCGGTGACGCCAGTTTCGGAGGCAGTTGCAGACGGCTGATGGATTCAAGCTTGAATCCTCCATTCGCGATTTCGGACATCGAGACTCGAAACGTTTCGCCATAGTCCGTCACAGCCAGCAACGAATCTCCCGTTGCCGATGGCCCGACGGCCACAAGTCGGGAACCAATGACTGTACGCCAAATCCCCGCCATAGCTTCGCGATTCGCTCGCGTAAAGAACACGGAAGACCCTTGCGGATTGCGGGTTGTCAGAAACACAGCTTCGTCAGCAAACAGAATTGGTTGCAGATGAACGCCTTCTGCAGTGACGCCGGCATCCAGCAATACAGTATTTGTTCGAGTTTGAAATTTCCGCAAGTCACGACCACCGAGCCACAACTGACCGCTGGGGCCAGCCAACAGAAACATCCGCGTCTGCAAGCCATCTTCCAGTTGATTTGCACCAACTCGAGACAACGGCGGCTGGCCAATTTCTTCAGCAACGCGGAACGCAGTCACTCGCTGTGGAGTTGAAGGCACAAACAAGTCGTAGCCACGCAGCAGGCACGGATCATTCACCTGTCCGTCGATCGAGTCTGATGCCTCAACGGTCAGCACTCCATTGGCATCCATATTCAGCGTCTGAATGCGGGCCTGATTGGCTGTCACATTGTCGCACATCAGAAAGTACTTTCCTGCCGCAATGATCGGCGATTTAACGCTGCCAGCCCTATGCGGAATCTGCGAAACAGCCATGCAACTCAGAGGATTCAAATTCAGAGTGTAAATCAGAGTCTCGTCACCCGCGATCACAAGTTTTGACCCGTCACTGGCCAAGGCTGGTGGACCAATAACCGGTTGAGTGAATTTCAATCGCGACAACGCTCGACCATTTGCAATCGCGACCTGCCACATTTCGCTATTCTGAGTCGCAATGAAAACATTGTCAGATACGACAAGGGGCATTCCATTCGGACGACCTTCAAACGGCAAACGCCACAGCAAGTGACCGTCTTTTTGGGACAGCAGCATCAACTCATTGGACAGCGTGCTAAAGGCCAAAACCCCGGGTTCCGTTCCCTTGACAGCTATCGGAGGAAACGGAGCATCAACGCCGACAGGACGATGCCAAATCGGATCGCCGGTGTCAGCATCTAAAGCAAAAACGCTATCAATACCGAATGCGAAAACGGATCGTCCCTGCGACGACAAATCGGTTGTCGTCTGAGTCCGCAAGGACAGTTCCAGTGACTTAAAATCACTTGTGCCCGCATCGGTCGTTAATGCATCGCCGCCATCACTGCGAACTGAAAACTCTTTTTCCTTCTCCAGGATGCCCTTCAGGATGGCTTTCAACTCTTTGTCATCGCTTAACCCAGGAAACGCATCGATCAGACGATCACGAACTCCGATCGCTTCGATTGTTTTACCCGCGTCCATCAAGCCACGAATCTCGGTTTCGCGAGCCTGATATTCTGACTTCTTAGCGATTGCCGCAGATGCCATTCGCTGCATTCGGATCAATTGCTGTTCGCGTGCTGCAGGAATGCCGGTTTCACCAGCATACCGTTTCATGATTTCCATGGCGGCAAGACTGGCATCGAGCGGCTTTTGCTCCTGAGTCACCTCAGCCACACGCGCGCCGGCATATGCCAGACGATCTGCATATTTGCGAAGATTCTCTTTGATGTCGTCGAAACCAGGCAAATCTTTGCACACCGCAATCAGTTCATCGAGCGCCTCACGACCTTTGGTGACATCGGGATACTCGGTCAGAATATTCTTTTCAACGCGAGTACGATGCAGTCCAATTCGTGCGGCATCCGCGTTTGCGGATTGCGAATAGTTTGCCAGAAACGTCAGGAACTGTCCGTCGGCATCCAGATACCGCTGTTGATCCAGCGAAGTAACCGCCTCCTTGAGCTTACGTTCTTCACGTTGGTTTGCGTTCATCACATAGAAAATAGCCGCAAGCACCGACGCACCAATAGTCAGGCCCACCAAACCGAGCACGATAGGCGACCGTCCAATTTTTTGTTCGCCTGGCCGCTCCGGTCCACCTGTCAGTTTTTCTGTCAGTTGCGCAAAACGACCTCGAGACAACTGACGCCGTGCTTTGGCCGTGTGCTGCTCCATTGCCGCTTTTTCAGCCGCGTCTACGTCGTTTTCGTCTTCGTATTCTTCCTGAGCCACGTTGGTATCCGATCAAATTTCAATTCACAGCGCGAGACGTATCACAATTCCTGTATCTTATTCTTCACTCGCAAAAATCCGGCCTGCGTCGCCGCATCAATCACCATGATTCGCATCTCGTGAGTGGAATCCGGATCCAGAATCAGATCCAAATCGTTCACACTTCTGTTTGCAGACTTTTCAGCGTTCAGCAGTTCCAGAACCTCTTTATACGATTGAGCCTTTTTGTCGCCGACAAAAACTACGTTGTCACGGTCCACTTCGACATGCACACCAGAATCAGGCATCTCAACCTGAACGTTCATGGAAATGCCATCAGAGTTCTTTGCAGGCGGCACATCAAATGCCTTCTGCAAACTGAATGACGCGGTGATCATGAAGAAAATCAGCAACTGAAACGTCACGTCCACCGCTGGCGTCAGATCGATTTCAGCTTCCTGACTGACACGTTTTTTCCTTGGAATCGGTGGCAAATCATCTAACGCATTGATCGCCTGAGTTTTGGAGGCATGTAACGATTGAGTCTCATAGGGTTCCGCGACGTCTAAAACTTCGTCTTCGTCTGCCTGCCGATCCGGCATCACCATGGTCACCGATGGCGCGACATCGGGGCCAAGCAATAATTCTTCAGCATCGATACCGTTATCGGCACCAATGCTTTGAGGGCGATTCGGTTTACTACGCTCCTTCTCGGCAATTCGATCCAGTTCTTCCAGTCGCGGAAGTCGCACAAGATCCAGTGATCGACCCTGCTTATGAGCCACGATCAACTTCTTAAGATCCTCCAACACTTCGTCTGCCGACTGATACCGCAACGATCGGCGTTTGGCCATCATGCGGTGAACCATGCGACACAGAACATCCGGCAATGCGGGATTCTTCTCCTTCAAAGGAGGCGGAGACGTTGTCAAATGCTGCTTTGCGATCGCGATCGCACTGTTGCCTTTGAATGGCGTTTCACCACACAACAACTGATACGCCGTCACGCCGAACGAATACACGTCAGATCGTGGATCAAGTTCTCGACCACTGACCTGTTCGGGACTCATATACAGTGGCGTCCCCATCGTGACGCCCTTGTTGTCTTTTGTCGATTCTCCAAGCTGAGCCAGTCCAAAGTCGGCGACTTTGACTTCACCCTTCTTTGTGACAAGGATGTTTTCAGGCTTAATGTCCCGATGCACAATCCCGGCCTGGCCAGACGCCTTCAACGCGGAAGCCACCTGCTTCATCACATGTAAAGCAGAAGCAACGTCCGGCTTACCCTTCCCTTTCAATATCGTCGCCAGATCTTTGCCCTGCACAAATTCCTGAGCAATAAAGTGCAGACTTTCTTCCTGACCGATGGTATAAACCTGAACGATGTTCGGATGATTCAGCCCGGCGGCCATCATCGCTTCCTGCTTGAAGCGAGCCACCAGATCCTGCCCCGAATGCGCCATCAGAGCGGGCTTCATGATCTTCACGGCGACATAGCGTTGCAGCGTTGTTTGCTCAGCCAGATACACATCCGCCATTCCACCGCTGCCCAGCGGGCGCAGCAATTGAAACTCGCCAAGCTTTTTTCCTGTCAGATCATTGTCTGCCATAAATCACCCGCCGAACACTAAGTGCGTTATTCACGTCGGTCCTGAACACCGAAATGGTAAGTCACGCCCGGAATCTCTGACATCAACACTTCAACTTCGTTGAGATCGCCATTCTTCATCAGGTAATCAGCGAGGATCATCACATGAATCCCGTCCGATCGTGCCCCCGCCTGTTCTTCGAGGAGCAGCTTTAAATCTTCCAAATTCACGGGTTCTTTATTGATTTCGATTTGAGGCGCTTCACCTGAAACCGCCGCTGGCTTCACAACGACATTGATAACTTTCGCCGTCTCAATCGATGTACCCGACATCGACGCTGGCAGCACCGCTGGTGGATTTCCCTGCATCGTGGACGTCACCATGAAAAAAATCAGCAACTGAAATGTCAGGTCAATCATCGGAGTGATATCGACGTCAGTGCTCGGCGCAGCACGCTTCTTGCGGATAAAGCCTTCGTCATCGTTGTCTACTTCATCGGACATACAAAATCTCAAGTGCAATATCAGGTTGATGAATTCGTATGACAGGCTTCCAGCCTGTCATGTCCCACCCGTAGCCGGATTCGTGAGAATTCGGTGCGACCACGGAACTCCCACACGTACCGCTACAGTTTTGTGGGTTTAACTCTTCGCACCAGTGCGCTGGCGTGCGGCCGCCAGATCCTCCAGCAATGGCCCCAAACCTTCATCAACAGATTCCTGCAACCCATTGATTCTGTTTTGTGCAGCCGTGTTCATCACGATGAGCGGAATTGAAATTGCCATCCCGGCAGCGGTTGTAAAAAGCGCGAAGCTGATGTCCGCAGCCAATTCTTTTGGTTCGACACCGGAACTTGCCGCACCGGCAATTTTCGCAAATGCGTTGATCATCCCAAGAACCGTACCAAGCAGACCCAATTGCGGTGCCGTTTTGATACTCGTCGAGACCCAACTATTCAGGCGATCCAACCCAGTCATGATGTCGCGCTCGAATCGCTCCATCAGCATCTGACGAATCTTACCGATCGGTCGATCACGATGCTGCACGGCCAGCGTTGCCAACTGCGGCAGAGCGCGGTTCCAAAGTGCCGGAGTATCACACAAAGCCAACGCTCCGTCGAAGTCATTGCGATCAAGACACTCGCCCAAGTCGTTAAGAAACGCCTGCTCAGCCTCAGCGCCCGGAAATGATTTCTGCTTGATTCTGCGAAACAGCAGATAACCGCAGAACAGACCCAGCAAAGCACACGCCCCGATCCCGAGCCAGATGGATTGCTCCACCATTTTCATCACGAACGATGCTTCCGCTTTTTTTTCCTGAGCCAGCATAAAGACTAAGCCAGCGCCGTTCTGCAACAAATTCATAGGTCAACCCGGAAAGACGAAAGAGAGTCACGGATAAGAAAAAAGAAAACTCACCAGCCCCTGAATAACGGGACACTACTTTAACAACTGCTTCTGGACATAAAACTCATAACCACTGCCAGCCTTGCGAACACGGAAATAAGTCTTGCGAATTTCCGCTGCCGTATGTCCGCCAAATTCCTGCTCAACGGTAGCCATCATCGTTTCCGTTTCTGACGCATAAAAATGCAGCACTCCAGCAGCGGATGCATCAATCCCCGCCTTTTGAAACAATTCAACGTCCGCCTGACGCCGCTCTTCACTGCCCTCGGCCCAATTCATAAACAATCGCTGCTCCGCACCGGCTGCACCTTCTTTAATCTCACGAGTCGCAGGCTTGGCCGCACTCATATTGCTCATATAGACCAGACGCCCCTCAGCAGGAAACATGGCCGCCAGCTCTATTCCAAAGAAATCCAACTGAGCCGCATAACTTTTCAGATCGCCTTTGTCTGCAAACTCCACAATCCATCGCTGCTCTCGCTTCGCGCCACCGCGGCCGGGACCCCCACTCCCAAGCGGCCGTCCGCCGGTTCCATCAGCGCTTCCGGGGCTTCCGGTGTTTTTGGAACCGGTGAATTCGTTCGGAGCGACAACGGCGGCGGCGTTTTCGGAAACTTCTACCACCTGCTCGACAACCTCTTCCAATTCTGTGACGTCCGTTTCTTCGTTTGCAAGGGACGGATCGTCGGATGCATCTTCAGGAGATTCAACATTGGGTGTCGCGTTCGGATCACCGTCTTCAAAGCCACCATCGCCGGGTGGCAACATGATGACTTGCTTCTTCTGCGGCGTGGGAAGCAGATTTGACAGCCAAATGAAGATCATCACGATCAGCGTCAATACAGCGAACAAAGCAACTGTGGAGAGCGCTGATACGGTAATGTCGTATTTTGTGAGCTTAATATGCGGCGAACGCACCGGACGTGTCGTACGGGTGCCGGGCTTTTCAGCAATCGACATGAGACGAAACTTTCAGGACGCAGGACAGGGATTTCGATCGACAAAGTGACCAGACAGAGAGGTGTACGCCGCGTTTTATCGAATTGAGGGCATTCTGACAAAGAACTCGCCGCTATCCACAGAAAAAATATCGCCCGGCCGCATGAAATTCTTCAGACTGCGCCAAATCCACTAAAACCCGCTTTTTGCTGTGATCTACTTTCCCGCTCGACTGCTGCCAATTGCTTACGCGGAATCGTCTCTGTATAACGACACAACGACCGTCCTGTTTAGGAACTTGCCAGAGTGGCGAGAATGTCTCGATTCCTGTTTGCATGATCAATCAACAGACCAGGCCGAAGTTCCGGCAGAGAAGCGCCATACAGAAACCAAAGGAACTCAGATGCGCTCGTTGCGGGCATTGAATCGCTGGAATAAACGATTCCCTTCGTCGAAATCCGTGAGACGCGGGTTGACGCATCTGGAACTGCTGCTCGTATTGTGCGTGATCCTGTTGAATGCGGCACTCTTCCTTCCGTTTATTCAAATCGCCCGTGAATCCGCCCGGCGAGATCAATGCAAGAACAATCTCAAACTCATCGGACTGGCAGTTCACAATTACAACGACGTCCACGGATGCATTCCTGCGGGATTTGAAGTCCCACCTGAGGGCAATTATCTCGGCTGGGGTTGGAATTCCAAAATCCTGCCCTACATGAACGCGGAGGATCTTTATCACAAGATGGAACCTCATATCGCCAAAGGGATTTACGGTCTGCCGAATTCACCCGAATTCCAACAGCGACTTCCAACATTTACGTGCCCGTCAGACATCGGTAGTAAGACGGCGGCTCATGCAATGATTGTCAGTGAGAAGGTCGCCAATGGAATCGTCACCCCAGGAACGGAGGACTGGCGAAATCGACTCCCACATTCCAGTTACTTCGGCAACGCCGGATACCTGCAAGTGGACGCTGGCGGCATTCAGTACAATACGGCGGGCACCCCAACGTCGATCGTGCCACTGATTAACGCGGGAAGCCTGGGACATTTTGGGATGAACCCCTCGCTGAAACAAAGATATTGCGAGCAAAAAAATTTCGGCGGATACTTCGGTCAGAACAGCTATCTCGGATTCGCAAAAGTTACGGATGGAACGAGCAACACGATCATGGCCGGTGAGCGATATTCGCCAACCAATTCAACTTCCGATGCCGTTGGTCACGGAACATGGGTCGGCGTTCCCGACTGCACTCGCGCTCAAGGCTTGGCGATGGTTCTGGCTGACGCGAGCGTGCGAATGAATATCGGAATGCCGCACCGCGAACAGACGACCGGCTTTGGAAGCCTGCATCACGGCGGTGCGTTTTTTCTACTCGGTGATGGGAGTGCTCGATTCATCAAGCAAGAAGTTAATTTGGAAGTGTTCCGAAATCTGTCGGTGATTGACGATTGCCAAAGATAAATCGACTGTCTTACGCGCTAAGATCCCGAGTTCAACATTGGATAACGGAAATTGAAAACTCGGGTAGCCTCATCGCTGCTGGAAGGAATTCTCATGTCACTGTCTCGAATGGTTTTGTTGTTGGGTTTGCTGATCAATTTGAGTATTCCTGCGTTCGGCGATATCGCCGCCGGCCCCCGTGCGCGACCAAAGCCGCCGATGGTGGCACCAGTCAAGGTCGTCGAAGGGAAAGTCGACGACCTAGATCCAAACGCGGTCGCGAAAATCATCATTCCCAGCAGTCTGTTGCCCGATTTGCAGGAGTCATCGTTTGGGCCGCAAGCTTCGAATGACTCTCAATATGCAGGAATGGTCATCGCGGGCTTGGCGTTTTCGGCCTTCGCGATCAGCCTGATATTCGCGTTCAAAAATAATCCGCATCAGAAGAAAGGAATGGTGGCCCTCATCGTGTGCGTTCTACTCGTCGCTCTCTTAGTGCTGTCGAATTTCTTATTCCCCGCGAGAACCGTCGCGTCATCGGCTGATCCATTGAAGACTCAACCCCAGATTATTATTGAGATCCAGAAATACGGACACGAAGTCACCCTGATCCTGCCGAGTCGCAAGTGACGCGAGTTGAGGAACAATTCTGATGTCTGCATCGACGCGACACGGCGTTGCATTAGTTCACGCGACAGCGATTCCATCGCTCGTCGTTGTCGGTTGTGCATTGGCGGCGGCGGCAGCACCGATCGGAGTTTCCATCATTGCCGTGTTCCTGTTTGCCGGGCCGCACAACTGGATGGAAGCTCGGTATTTTCTGACGCGGATGCCAGCGCGCTGGGGCGGACTCGCACCGTATTTTTCATTGGGTCTGGCTGGATCCTTGTTTCTCACCGGGATGTTCGCCGCCCTGCCCAAGCTCGCTGGAGACAATTCGGAACTCGGCCTGATTGTGATTGCAGTCTGGAATTCATTGCTGACAGTCTGGATCATTTCACTCGCTCACCTCCGCAGTCGTCAGAACCCGCGTCGCGATTGGCCGTTTCTGATTCCGATCGGCTTTGGACTGATCGCCGTCAACTGGCTGTCGCCGCTCGCCTGGAGTCTGGCACTTGTTTATCTGCATCCGCTTCTGGCGCTGGCATTCCTGGACCGAGAGTTACAGCGAAAACGTACCTGGCAGAAATCCTTTCGCATTGGTTTACTGCTCATTCCAGTCTGTCTGTTTGGTTTGGCGATGCAGTGGGCAGCCGCTCCGGACGTTGCCGGAAATGATCTTCTGACCTGGCAGATCACGCATCATGCGGGAGCTGGAATCATCCCTGGAGTATCGACACATTTTCTTGTCGCTGCGCACGTCTTTCTGGAGCTTTTACATTATCTGGTTTGGGTCGTGGTGATCCCGCTGGCGGGCAGGCGAAGCGCGTTTTGGCGGATGCGAGACGTCCCACTGGCGCGCCGTTCCGCCAACTGGCGACGACTGCTCTCGACGGTCGTCGTGGCCGGCGCTGTGGTAATGCTGGTTCTCTGGGCTGCGTTTCTGACGGACTATGCCTGGACTCGCAATGTTTACTTTACAGTCGCGATCCTGCACGTCCTGATGGAAATTCCATTCCTGTTGCGTTCGCTTTAAGAAACTTTATTCTCCAAGAGGCACGTGATGGAATATTCGGTCGACGAGCTATGGACGTTTCTTCCTCGCGGTTACCTGCTGACAATCCTGATCGAAATCCCGATTCTGTTGTTCGGCCTGTCGCCGAGTCATCCGCCGGGCAGACCACTGATTGCCGGTTGCTGGTTGACCGCCTGCACCTATCCCGTCGTGATCCTAGTTCTTCCATGGACGGTCGGCGTTCGATGGGGACACTTGGCGTATCTTGTGGTCGCCGAAACATTCGCACCCGTCGCTGAATGCCTGTTGTTTCGTGCAGCCTTCCCGATCCCAACGACTCGCTCTGCTGCTATTCGGGACATGGCAGCAATCGTGGCAGCGAATATCGCGTCGTTCGCAATTGGACTTTGCATCTACGCCTGAGGGCTTACCGTAGCGAAATTTGCGAATTCTTCCGACAATACGAAAACTTGCCGGAAGTACTGGCGACGTTCGCCACTTCTGCAAACCCCAGAACGATCCGTAGTTCATGCCCGCGTCTATTCAAATCGAAAAACTCCCTGCGGCACTTGAAGTCATGCGAGTCGTGATGGCGTTTGAGAACGAACCATTCGTGATTCTCTTCGACAGTGCGGCTCGGCATCGGGAACGTGACGCTCGATATACAATACTGACCGCCGATCCAGTTGCCGTCACGCGTCTCGATTCGGTCGATGAACGCTGCGACGCCAGCCCTTCGGTACATGCTGCGAGTGACAACGCCGCAAGTCACCCGTTCACAACGCTCCGGCAATGGCAAAAACTTCTTCCAGACTTCAACGGCGAAGAACGCAATTCACTTCCTCCGTTCTGCGGTGGCATCGCGGGACTGATGTCCTACGAACTTGGTCATGCGTTCGAACATACACCGCGTCCAGCTATCGACGATTTCAAAGCACCAGCTCTGCTGGCAGGTCTCTTCGACTGGGCCATTGTCTGGGATCATATCAATGGCACAGTGACGCGTTACGTTCTGCAACTTCAAGATGATCACTCTGCGCGCGTCGATCGGGTCGCATGGATTGACGAACGCCTGCAGCTGAATGCCGAACAAGCCGAAACTTCACAAACTGCACCAGTGGCGCATCATGCTCAAGAACCAGGATTGGGTGGCCGGGGCTGGACTGGACAAAGCGAAGGAAGCCCCTGGGTTTCGGGCTATCGCCCTCCATCCCCGGCCACCCTGAAAGTTAATATTGATGCACCTTCAGACGCGGATTCGTCAGTCCCAATCAGTCCACAGTATCATCGCATCGAACCCACGTCCGAAATCTATTCCGATTTCACACGCGACCAATACACAGTCGCTGTGGAAAAAGTCATCGAGTACATTCGCGCGGGTGACGTCTTTCAAGCCAATCTGTCGCAACGACTCATGGCACCGTGGACCGGCACCGCCATGCAACTCTACGCCAGCATTCGCACAAACAACCCTGCTCCGTTTTGTGGCTTGCTAAAGACGGATGAGTTTTCCATCGTGAGCGCATCGCCGGAAAGATTTCTGAAAGTTGATCGACTGCGACAAGTGGAAACTCGCCCCATTAAAGGCACTCGCCGCCGACCTCGATCACCAATCGCCGATCTGTATGCCAGCGACGAACTATCGACCAGCGAGAAAGACCGAGCGGAAAACGTGATGATCGTTGACCTGTTGCGAAACGACATCTCACGATCCTGCAAATCCGGAACCGTGCGCGTCACGGGATTGTGCGAAGTCGAAAGATTTGAGACCGTGCTTCATCTGGTTTCGACTGTCGTCGGAACTCTGCGTGATGACTGCGACGTGTGGGATCTGATGGCAGGTTGCTTCCCCGGCGGATCAATCACCGGCGCTCCCAAAATTCGCGCGATGGAAATTATTGCTGAACTCGAACCGACGGTTCGCGGAGCCTACTGCGGAAGTCTGTTTTTTCTCGGCCCATGTGGCGACTTTGACAGCAGCATTTTAATTCGCACTTTCACACTCAAAGACGGCCTTGTGCATTTCCCCGTCGGCGGCGGTATTGTTGCTGATTCTGTGCCGCTTGAAGAGTATCGCGAAACACTGCATAAAGCGTCTGGCATGATTCGATCGCTGCGATATCCGTGAGAACGAAACGTTGAACATTATTTTTCTAGTAGTCCAATATCAATGACACTACGACAAGTCCTGATTGCTGTCACAGTCTTGCTGCCATTTCCGGCACTATCAGCGGATGAACAAATTAACCCAACCGCTCCGCAGACACCTCAACCAAATATCGTCTGGCTGGTTTCCGAAGACAATTCAGTTCACTACCTGAAACTGTTTTCAGAGCACGGCGCAGAAACGCCGCACATCGCGGCCTTGGCGGAACACGGGCTGACGTTTAACCACGCATTTTCGAACGCGCCTGTCTGTAGCGTGGCTCGCACAACTCTGGCCACTGGTTGCTACGGACCGCGCATCGGCACGCAGTTTCATCGCCGTTCTGTGGAAGTTCCAATGCCGATTGGCCTGCAGATGTTTCCTGAATACCTAAACCAGACGGGCTATTACACAGCCAACAATAACAAGACCGACTACAACGCCACTGCCGGAAAAAACGTGTGGAATGATTCGTCGAAGAAAGCAACCTGGCGAAATCGCAAGGCCGATCAACCGTTCTTCTATATGCAAAGTTTTCCGGTCTGTCATGAAAGTTCGCTGCACTTCACTGCGAAACAGATGATTTCGGAAAAGACAGTGCACAATCCTGATAACGTATTTGTGGCGCCGTATCATCCCGACACGCCGCTCTTTCGGTACACATACGCTCGCTACCTGGACCGCATCCAACAGATGGACGAACAGGTCGGCGCGGTGGTGGAAGAACTCACGAAAGATGGCCTGCTGGAAGACACGTTCATCTTTTATTTCGGCGATCACGGCGGAGTGTTACCGCGCGGCAAAGGTTATGCTTACGAAAGCGGACTGCACGTTCCGCTGGTCGTGCGAGTTCCTGAAAAGTGGCAGCATCTCACTGACCGAGGACTAGGCTCAGGCGTGAGCGGCTTCGTCAACTTTGTAGACTTCGGTCCAACGGTGTTGAATCTCGCCGGCGTAACGGTCCCCGCGCAGGTCGACGGTAAACCGTTTCTAGGTCCTGGGGTCAAACGCGAAGAAGTGGATGCACGCGACGAAGCGTTTGGTTATGCCGATCGCTTTGATGAAAAGTACGACTTCGTCCGAACGCTGCGGAAGGGGCGGTTCAAGTACATTCGTAACTTTCAGCCTTTTAACTTTGACGGCCTGCAAAACAATTATCGCTATCACATGCTGGCGTATCAGGAATGGCGAACGCTGTACGAATCCGGACACCTCAACGCGATACAGTCGCAATTCTTTGAAGCTCGTGCAGCGGAACAACTCTTCGATATCGAATCAGATCCACACGAAACCAAAAATCTGGCGACTGATCCGAAGTTCGCCGATACGCTCCTTAACCTGAGAGAACGCCTGACGAATCGTCTGAAAAACATGCCGGACTTAAGTCTGTACCCCGAGAGCGTTCTGGCGGAAGAAGCCTTTCAGAATCCGGTGAAGTTTGGACAGGAGCATAAGACTCAGATTGCGAATTTGGTCGATGTCGCGAATCTGAGTCTGCAGCCATTCAACGAAGCTCGTCATGCAATCCAATCGACACTAGCATCAGACGACGCCATGACCCGCTACTGGGGACTAATCGTCTGCAGTTCACAAGGCGCTGCGGCTCGCGAATTTGTTCCGGCTGCCAAAAATCTCGCCGCCGATGACAGCAACCGCTTGGTGCGAGTCCGCGCGGCGGAGTTCCTTGGTTTGATTGGGGCCGCAGACCCACAAGCCGTGATTATCGACGCCATACACAAATCGAATTCCGCCATCGAAGTCGGCTTGATGCTGAATACTGTCGCATTGCTAAGGGACGGAAAACCTGGCTACAAGTTTGCCATCGACAAAGCGACCATTTCGCCCGCTATGCGAAACAACGACACAGTCCAACGTCGCCTTGAGTATTTGTCGCCGTAGAGCGGACTTAAATCGAACACTGAGGTCACCACGGGCGAGACAACGCTACGGTGAATGGATCACGACCTGGGACAGGTCGTGCTACGTACGCAGATCTGTCCACAGATCTGCACCCTTCGGCATGATCGAAGGCAATTGGTTGTCCGAAAGCAGAATCGGGCGTTGGATTCTACTCCCAGCACCACAGACCCGAGGCCGCTTCGGTTGCATTCACCTTCGCTGGGCTTCACAATCGCGGCCGTTTCAGTGTTTCGCTATCTGACTCGCGTCCGCTTTTTCAGGGGTCCTCCGTCCATGAATCCTTCCATGCAATCCTCCCGCCGTACATTCCTGCAGTCAACGTCTGCCATTGCAGCGTCGTTATTTGTGAGCGGTCTTCCCGCTGCAACTTCATCGCAAGACAAACTTCGCATCGCCGTAATCGGTTGCGGTGGTCGAGGTGGCAGCAATCTGCAATCTGTCTCATCGGAACACATCGCAGCGCTGTGCGATGTGAACGCCAACAATCTCAACAAAGCTGCCGAGCAACATTCTCAGGCCCGACGCGATACCGACTTCCGACGCATCTTTGATCATCCGAATGACTTCGATGCGGTCGTTGTGAGTACCTGCGAACACACTCATGCGTTCGCAACTTTGCCCGCATTGCAGCTTGGAAAACATGTCTACTGCGAAAAGCCGCTGACGCATAGTATTTCGGAAGCTCGCATCATTCGTGAAGCTGCCGCGAAGGCTGGCGTCGCGACGCAAATGGGCACACAGATTCATGCGGAAAATAACTATCGCCGAGTCGTCGAATTGATTCAGACTGGTGCGATCGGAAAGGTTACTGAATGCCACGTGTGGGTGAATCGAGCCTGGGGATTGCAGTCTCCTGAAGAAGCGAAGGCACACGGCGATATCGTAGCAGTGCAGGATCGCCCGACGAACGCGGATCCGATTCCTCCGGAATTGGATTGGGATCTGTGGGTTGGACCAGCTCCGGAACGACCTTACAACAACGTCTATTTCCCCGGACCAAAATGGTATCGCTGGTGGGACTTTGGCAACGGCACAATGTCAGATCTCGGCAGTCACTGGGTGGATCTTCCGTTCTGGGCGTTGAAGCTGAAAGCTCCGAAGACGATCGAGCCCTTTGGTGGTCCGGCACATAAGGAGCTTGCTCCAGCATCAATGCATGTGCGATACGAATACGCGGCGAATGGCGATCAGCCGGAAGTCGCATTGACCTGGTATCAAGGCACGCATCGTCCGGAGATTCTCAAAACCGCTGGCATCAATGACTGGGGCAGCGGCGTGTTGTTCGTCGGCGACAAGGGCATGCTGGTCTCCGATTACGGTCACTACAAACTGTTGCCGGAAGACAACTTCAAAGACTTTAAACCGCCAGAACAGTTTATTCCGGCGTCACTCGGACACCATAAAGAATGGATTCACGCCTGTAAAACCGGTGCTCCGACGACCTGCAATTTTGAGTACTCAGGCTGGCTGACCGAAGCCAATCATCTCGGTAACGTCGCGTATCGCGTTGGCAAGAGGCTGGAATGGAACGCTGCCGAAATGCGAGCCACGAACGCTCCGGAGGCGGATCCGTTTATCAAACGCGAGTATCGAAAGGGCTGGAGTTTGACGTAACAATCAGGCACACGACGCAAATAAAAAAACTAATCCCCATCGAAAGTTCATTCATGCAGTCCCGGAATTCGAAAATCGGACTCGTCCTGTTCACGATCTATCTGATCGTGTACGGCGGGTTCGTGTTTCTCAATGCGTTTACTCCTGAAACAATGGAAGCTACGCCGATCGCTGGCCTTAACGTCGCGATTCTCTACGGCTTCGCTTTGATCATAGGAGCGATCGCACTTTCAGGACTTTACGGATTTCTGTGCCGCGAAAAATCATCCTCAAACAATGAGGAGCCGCGAGCATGATTCATGAACTTTCATGGAAAGCCGTGATTTTCTTTTCGATCTTCGTGGGCTTTACGCTGGGGCTGAGTTTCTGGCTGGGACGAAAGGCAAAGTCATCGGAAGGTTTCTTCGCAGCTCACGGACAGATCCCGTGGTTCGTTAATGGAATTGCGTTTGCTGGTGACTATCTGTCAGCGGCGTCGTTCCTTGGTATCTGCGGCATGATTGCGTTTTACGGCTACGACGGATTTCTGTATTCAATCGGGTATCTCGCCGGCTGGATCGTCGCGTTGTTTGTCATCGCCGAACCCATGAAACGAATGGGACGATTTACATTCGCCGACGCTCTCGATTCGAAGTTCAATTCGCCTGGAATTAAACTGGCGGCAGGCATCAGCACACTGGCTGTCAGTATTTTCTATCTGATTCCGCAGATGGTCGGTGCCGGAGTTCTCGTGCAGCCGTTGCTGGCACTGCCACATTGGGTGGGCGTCGTTCTTGTTGGAACAATCGTAACTTTGATCGTTGTGACTGCAGGAATGGTCTCAACCACCTGGGTACAGTTCCTCAAAGGCACGCTGCTGGTTTTCTTTAGTGCGATTCTGACATGGATGATTCTGCAAAAAGGCTTCACGGTCGAAGAAGGTGGTATCGATGGCCACAAGTTCCAGTCTCTCACTGTTACGGCGGATGACTTAGCAAACGATGATGGAACTGTTGGAACGTTGACAAACGTTGATGTCCTGCCAACACCAGAAGGTTGGGAATCCACAAAGCAGTCTTATGTGCACTTGAAGAATCGTGAAACGCAACTGACATCCGTATGGCATGTGATTAAGCCTGCCACGGATGGTGATCCAATAACGCTGACTGAGGCTCAGACGGTTACTACACTGACAAACGGCAATTTGCTGATCAACGGACTTCCGCTTGGAACAAAATCTGGCGAGGCTGTATTGCATCCGATTGGCTACCTGAAATCATTACCGGACGGTCAGACAGAAACTGGCCCGTTATCGCCGGTTGAATTCTTCAGCATTTTGCAGAAAAGCGAAGTTGTGCTGTGGAAGAGCGAAAAGATCAAGGCTCCGGATACGACTGAAGTCTCTGTGTATTATCAGAAGGTCACTTCCGGTTCGCAGGTTTTGCGTCCTGGTGAACATCCGACATTCAAGGGCATTCGCAGCGACAAATTTTCGGACAAGATTAACTTCCTGTCTTTAATGCTCGCACTGTTCTGCGGCACGGCATCTCTGCCGCATATTCTGATTCGTTACTACACCGTGAAGGACGAAAGCAGCGCGCGGAAGAGTACGATTGTTGGCATCACAAGCATTGGATTCTTCTATGTCCTGACGCTCTATTTGGGCCTCGGTGCAATGACCAGCGGTTCGCTGGATTTGTCCGACACCAACATGGCGGCTCCGTTGCTCGCGAAAAGCATGAACACATGGCTGTTCGCAGCGATTTCTGCCATTGCGTTTACGACAGTCCTTGGCACGGTCAGCGGATTGATTCTGGCGTCAGCCGGCGCTGTGACGCACGATCTGATGAGCAGTGCGTTCGGCATCCAGATGAATGATGATGAAAAGGTGCGAGTCGCAAAGATATCATCTGTTTTCGTCGGTGCGATCGCGATCGTGCTGGGAATTCTGTTCAAGGATATGAACGTGAGTTTCCTTGTCGGCTGGGCGTTTAGTGTGGCGGCATCCGCAAATCTGCCGTCACTCGTAATGATTCTGTTTTGGCCGCGCGTCACTCGGCAAGGCATCATCACAGCCATCGTCGTCGGCATGGTTTCATCGCTCGGATGGATTCTGCTGAGTGCGGAAGCGTTCGAAAAGATCTACGGTCTGGACGTGCTGAAGACACCGGCGATCGTGCCGTTCAGCCAGCCCGGTATCGTGACGATTCCGCTTGGATTTCTAACGTTGGTTGTTGTGTCACTGATGACGAAACGACGTGAAGATTCATGAGTTAATACACATGATGAATGGAAGCACTTGTCCCGAGGCTCGAGCCTCGGAACACACTGCTTCGAAGGCTGCTGCCTCCAGCGCTAAATGCGGTTCGTCTTCCCGAATGCAATCCGAACGGATACGCTGTGTCTGAGGTGCGCGACAAATAGCAGTTTCGAGGAAATTCGGAGATTTTTCAGAGGAGGATTTTGTTGTCAGCGGAAGACTTCGTTTGACCCGACTCGGAGAGGAGGACGGCTGCACAAAGTGCAGCCGTGAGAAAGCCTCCTCTCCGAGTCGGGTCAAACGATGCGCCCCC
>Ga0209702_10000153_pt1 | contig 134998 bp, 116 predicted proteins | sample FRY01_FD_187210 | JGI IMG/M metagenome (GOLD analysis project Ga0209702, IMG submission 187210) | Freshwater microbial communities from Lake Fryxell liftoff mats and glacier meltwater in Antarctica - FRY-01 (SPAdes) (version 2) | ecosystem: Environmental > Aquatic > Freshwater > Ice > Glacier...
ATCTTTGGATCGCCGATAGTCGGCGGCGGTGAGATCGTGTCCGTTATCTCAACGACGTTGCCGCCCTGGTCGAGCGTCCCCCATGGGGAACGGGTGAGCGCCTGGCCTACTGTGCTGACGTTGCCGTTGTAGGTAATCGGAATATCGCCGAACGGGGTCTGCGCACATTGTGTCGATGTGAACTGCGTTGGGCACCAGTCCGGCGCAGTGCCAGGAACCGCTGCGTAAGAGGCGAGCGGCTGCGTACCGCTGTTCGTCACGTTCCCGTTGTCGTCGAGCTGCGTCGCGGCTGGCTGATCACCGGATACGCAGCCGGATTCGTCAACCGGGCAGTTGACGTACTGGCCCGGATTGGTTGGGTAGTCCCAGTAGGAGAACTTGCCGCCGCCCTTGGGGTCAAAGTAGGCCGCCTTAATCCATTCGTTTTGGCTTGTGACCGCGAAACCCGACTTCGAGTTTCTCGTCGCCTTCCTGTTGCTCATTGTGTACATCCCGGTCTCGGTCTTGGCGGATAGGCGCACTTTGTAGGTGGTCTGCTTCAGCTGCGTGCCCGAGACGGTCGTGATTAGCTTGCTCGTCTTCGAGAGCAGCCGACCGTTCTGGGCTGAGTTGGCAAAGCGCGCGGCGCGCGTGAAGTCGGCCGAGTTGTAGGGCTTGTTCGCCCATGCTTTGGACGAAACGTAGTACCGCTTGCCGGGGGCTGCTTTGGGGTTACGGTTGATCGATCCGTAGTGTGGCCAGATGGTCGAGCTCTCTGGTGCGTCCCACAAGTGGTGGCGGTTGCTTCCCAAAGGGTCAGCGGTATTTAGGAAAGTGACCCATTGGGCGACAGTCATCTCGGTCTCGCCGATGTTGAACGGGTAGTTGACCTTGCCAACCGCCATGCATGAGGTCGAAGCGGTCGCCTGCACAGCCGGGTCCGGCGATGCGGTAACCGCGGCGATCACGCTTGGTAGAGCCGCGTTGCAAGAGCTGCTCGATTCGTAAATCTCGTTGTAGAACGGAATAATCCAAGCGGCGCGATTACCGACCGATGCCACGGTCACGGTCTGCAAAGAGACCACGTTGGGTCGCGTTTGCGCCGCCGAGGCTGAAGCGACGGCAGTGCCGCTCAGCACGCCAGTCAGTGCGAGAGCAACGACAACTGGGATCGTGAGATGTTGCGTAATCATTAGCTCAGAATACAGAGGAGCGAGATCTGTCGCGCCGATCCACTGTCCGTGCCCAGTCGTTCACGCCAGTCCAAAGGCGACGACCGGAATCGAACCGGTGTACGCGGCTTTGCAGGCCGCTGCGTAGCCACTCCGCCACGTCGCCACAGGCACCGCAGCCTAGCCGATCAGAGATTCCGCAGGGAATGTCGCCGGCGGTGCCGCGCTGATACTCTTCCAATTCTTCCCAGGGCGATTAGCTCAGCTGGGAGAGCGCCGCCTCGACAAGGCGGAGGTCACTGGTTCGAGCCCAGTATCGCCCACTGCGCAGCAGCCCGGAGCGTAAGCAGGAAGGTAGAGCGGCGCTACGGCCCGGTGAGGAGCTCTGCGACCGATTTCGACTGACTAAAGACCGGTTCTGCGCTCGGCCGGCTCACGGGCCAGCTCGGTGCTTGATAGATCGCAATGCGACCACCTTGCGCGCAGTCGCCGGTAGTACTGCAGTCGAGCGTCCCTGAAAGTCCCGAGTAGCCCTTGACGTCGAGGAGCGCGGAGCGGAGTTTTTCGCGGTCAATTTCGAGGCCGCCCCCGGGCTTGCGTTCAGCTGCCTGCCGGATTGCGCCGAAGATTAGGTTGGCGGCGTCAAAGGCATTCGTGTCAAAGACTCCAGCCGGAGCGGCTCCGGCGCTGCGCTTGAAGGCCGGTAGGTATTCGCTTTGATAGAAGAGGTCGTCGGCAAGGTCCCCGGCGTCTGGCCCGGAGGCATAAATCCCGTTGGCCTGATTGCCAACTGCGGTGAGGAATGTTCGGTCCTGACAGGCCTCGGAGACGATGATTTTCGCGGACCGAAGCGCGCTTGACCGGCGGATCGCCTCAATTGCGTCGGCGCAGGACGGTGTCGCGGACATCTGGACAGGGACGAAGATCACGTCTGCTTTGGCACGCTCCGCAGCTTTTATGGCCGCTGCAATCCCGCCGTTGGCTTCAATGTCGGAGCTTGAGGCGACAACACCTCCCCTCAACTTGAAGCGGTCACCAAACGCCTCTCCAAGCTGGCTTGAGTAGGCAGTCGGGCTAAACATGACGGCCGCTTTGCGCCGCTTAATTTTGTTGTAAGCGAACTCCGCTACAACCTCGCCTTGGAGTAAGTCGTTTAGCGCCGTGCGAAAGTAGTAACGCTGGTGGCGTACGGCGTCGGTCAGTGACGGCGCACTATTTGACGGGCTGACGATCAGTGTTTTTCGCGCCGTCATCAACGCGTCCGCAGCGTCTAGCGACGACGCCGAGCAGGTAGTTCCGATCACGCCGAGTAGCTTCTCTTCTTCGAGCAGCCGCTCTGCGCCGAGGCGTCCACCTTCTGGGCTGCAGCCATCGTTCTCGCTGATTAGTGAGATCGGATGATCGAGCAGGCGCCCGCCGATGCCGTCGAAGCGGCCGTCGAGGTAGTCAATCGCCAATCCGACCGAAGTCAAGGCATCAATGCCTTGCGTGGCGTCCTCAGACAGCAGACTGCCGAGGAATATCGGCTCGCCTGCCGCGACGGTCGTGCAGCGAGATCCGACGCAGTTGTCTGCCGGAGCACCCGAGGGCCAGAGCGCAACTGCCAAAACTGCGACCATAATGCAGGCTGATGCGGCGCCAGCGACCAGCCAGAGTCGCTTCGTCATCGGCCGTTAATCCATGGCTTGTAGCGGCCATCCTGAATCTCGTCCACGAGCTTTTCGATCGGGGCCGATTTGGCTCTAAATGGGCCTTGGAACGGCCCCGTGATCGCCAAAATGGCTGCGGTATCGAGCGCCACTAGAATGATGAGTCCAGTGGCAACAAGCCAGTAGCGCGCGCCTGCCTTGGCCGTCGTTACGAGCGCGTTGACGATCAATGCAGCGCCAGCGACGAGGCAAAGCAGTAGCAGCGGCAGCGGTAGCGAGCTCGAACCAATCACCAGCCGCTGACGGCGTGCCTGCGTCATCTCCTCGATCCCACCGGCCATCGAGGACAGCGCCGCGGTTGAGGGGTACTTGCGCTCCGACAGCGTGTAGACCTGCTGTTGAAGGTCGCTGAGGTATTGGCCCGACGGCGAATCTTCGGGCTTCTTATTCGAGAGCGAGCTCCATTCCGCTCCGGGCAGCGAACTCAGATAAACGACCATCTGGTCTTGAATCCGGTCAGCGTCCGGGGGCGGCAGCGTCGCGCTCGCTGACGCCAGCTGCGTCGCGGCGGCAACCTCCTGCCCAACATAGGATTGGGCCGACTTGAGTGTCGCGTACTCGGAGTTGATCAGGAAGCCCGTGAGAAAGGCGAAGAGGCTGCCGAAAGCCGTCATGTACTTGCCAGCGATGTAGGAAGCGTCCGGGCGCGATGACTCCGGCAGGTAACGCTTTAGGAGAAGGACGACGAGCCAGGTAAAGCCAAATGCAGCCAGCAGGCAGATGATCAAGATTGCGATTCCCGGCAGAGAGCTAAGCGAGACGTTCATCGTGACGCTCCTGCAGCGTCGGCAGCGTGCGCCCACTTTGCGTTAGCCGCCTCAATCTCTCCTGCTCCGAGCGAAACGCCAGCCGCATTGCCTTCAGCGACCAGCTGCTCAGGCTCCAGCGCGAACGAAACAAAGGCCGCCAGCGTGGGATTTGTGGCAGCAGCTTTGGTGTTGATGTAAAGCAGCTGCGAGCGCGAGAGCGCGTAGTCGCCGCTGCGAATTGTTCTCGCAGTGGCCGCTACGCAGCTGCGGCCAGAGTTGACCTTTAGGAACCGCACCCGCTCGCGCCAACGCTGAGCTTTTTCGTAATCGGCGAAGCCGATGCTCGTGCGTTGGCGTGACACTTCGCTTGGAATCATCGCGTCGCTGGCCAAGGCTCGGTAGTCGGGGCGAATTTCAGCGGCGCGTTTGCGGACCACCGAAAACGGCGAAACCGTTTGGTCGATCAACAAATCAACCGTGCTCGAGGTCGGCGGCGGTCCAATTAACGTCAGCGGCTCGGTTGGCAGCGCGCGCTTCTCTCCCAGCGACCGCGCCAGTGAGGCGCCACCGTTCCAGGAGTCGATGCCCGCTGATTCTGGCCCCACGAGTGAGTAAATCTGCGGTAGCGAAAGGCAACTCACGCTCGACGGGTTCTTCTTGTTCGTGAAAAGCACGATCGCGTCGCGGGCCACCGGGATCTTTGCCAGCGGGATCCCCGAACCGTTACAAGCTTCGGTCTCGGCTGGCGACATCTCGCGCGCCGTAACGGCAAGGTCGACCAGCCCGTCGCAGAGCTTTCCGATTCCTTGCTCACTACCAGCCATCGAAATGTCAAAACGTGCTAGCGGATTTTCTGGCGCGAAGCGATCAACCGCAAGCGAAACGAATGGCTGCGACGATGGTGAGCCGCCGACCACAACCGCCTGGTCGAGCGGGCTGGCACCGCAGCCACTTGCCGCAAGCATCAGCGCCGTGCCGACGGTCGCAGAATGAATCCAGTTTCTAGGCATCGCTGGAAGGGTAACGGCGCGGATCAGGCGGCGAGCGCTGCGCGCAGCACCCCAGCCATTTCGCAGACGGCGTCATGCGAGGTGCGGCTGACGACGGAGAAGTTGAGGAAACCATGGATTAGCGACGAGTGCCGGCGCAGTGTCACTTCAGCCCGATCCGCTTTCAGCTTGGCGGCATAGGCCTCGCCTTCGTCGCGCAGTGGATCAAAGCCGGCGGTGACTATGTGGGCGGGCGCTAGGCCGATCAGTGAGCCCGCTTTAAGTGGCGAGGCTTTCGGGTCGGCCAGATCATCGTCGGCGCTCAGATAATGCTGTCCAAACCAGTCCATCTGCGCTTCGGTGAGGAAGAAGCCTTCGCTGAAGAGGTGGTAGGAGGGGTACTTCTCGGCGAAATCGCAGACGGGGTAAATCAGCAGCTGGAAGGCCGGCGCTGGGCCTCCGTCCGCGAGCGCCTGCTGCGCCGCCACAGTCGCAAGCTGGCCGCCGGCGCTGTCGCCGCCAACGGCGATTCGCGCCGGGTCGGCGCCAAACTCGTCGGCCCGCGCGACGGCGTCGCGGAAGGCGGCCAGCGCGTCATCGGCGGCGGCTGGGTACTTGTGCTCCGGAGCTAGGCGGTAGTCAATCGACAATACCCGGCAGCCGGAGTGCTGGGCTAGGAGCCGGCAGGGCGCGTCGTGTGAGTCGAGGTCGCAGATAACGAAGCCTCCTCCGTGGTAGAAAACGAGCATTGGACTGACGCTCCCGGCGCACTCTTCAGGCACGTAAAGGCGGGCCGCGAGCGGGCCCTCGGCTCCAGCGACTGTCATTTCGCTAACCGAGGCCATCTCGATCCGGGGCGCAGCAAGCATTGAGCGTGACACCGTCACGCCAGCCCTCGCCTGCTCGGGGCTGAGCCGCTCCATCGCCGGCTGCGGCGCCATCGCCATCAGCCTCAGCAGCAGCTGAATGCCCGGGTCAAGCGTCTGCCCGTCGAGCACCACTGGCGCGCCGCCAGCGAGCCTTAGCTGCGCCGCCGGCCCAAGCCGCATCAGGCCGCGCAGCGCCACTCCTTGAGCTTTCATCGCAGCCGCAGCGGAATCCATTGGCCAGAAGCTAACGGCTGTGCGCCGCTGGCGCGGCGATGAAGCTGAGCAGCGCGTCGTTGAACTGCACCGGCCGCTCGAACATCGGTACGTGGCCGGTGTCGGGCATCGTCAGCAGCTGCGCGCCAGGGATCAGCTTGCAAAACTCGCCCGCGTCGCCCAGTGGCACGAGAATGTCATCTTCGCCTTGAATCACCAGCACCGGGCAGCCGATCTCGCCGAGCCGATGGCGGAAGTCGTAGCCGAGGATCGCTTCGAAGGCCGGAGCAAAACCTTGATCACCGAAAGTCAGTAGCTGCTCGGCGAGCAGTTCTTTTGAAATCCTTGTCGGATAGCGCGCCACTAGGCCCATGCCTAGCGCGAGGAAGCCCGGCCGGGTGAGCATCTTCTGCGCTGATCCAGGGTCGCCTTGGCCGCGCATCATCAGTTGCCTTGCGAACCGTTCGCCGGAGCGCGAGCGCGCTAAGTTCGCGGAGCTGATGCCGGCGGCGTCGACAAGCACCAACAGTTCGCACCGTTCAGGGTGTTGGATCTCGACCTCTGCCGCTGTGAAGCCGCCCATTGAGTTGCCGACCAGGATCACTGGGCCCAGCCCCAAGGCTTCGCAGAAGTCGTTGACGGCCGCGGCAAAATTGGTGATTGAAATTTCAGCGGCCGGCATTTCAGAGCGGCCAAAGCCGGGAAGGTCGAGCGCGATAGCGCGGTAGCTTTCGGCTACGCGGGGCAGGTTCTCAAGCCAGTTTTGCCACGAGCCGCCTAGTCCGTGGATGAACAGAACCGTCTGCTCGCCGCTGCCTAGCTCAACGTAATTGATCGACCGACCGTTGACCTCTACCTGATGGGTCTGCGTGGGCCAGTCGATCTGGCGCCAATCGGGCGTGTCGGAAACGCCGTAGCTGGCGTCCGCCTTACGCGCGGCGCGGTGCGTCAGTGGCCTCGCCGTCGATGGCCAAATATCACGCAGCGGGCCACGCCGATACAGGCGCTTGTTAGTGGGCTCCGCCATACCGTCACGGTAGCGGAACAGACCCCAAAAGCTTGCGCGGATTGGTTCATTCTCAGCCTTCTGTGGGCCCGTCTGGACGTGATCTCCCTGCCGCTCGCGTAGCATCATGCCCGTGCAGGTAACGCTTCCAGATGGCACCGCCCTAGAGCTCGCCGACGGCGCGACTGGTCTTGACGCGGCAGCGGCGATCGGGCCCGGGCTGGCGCGGGCAGCGCTCGCCTACCGCCAGCAGGGTGAGCTGCGCGACCTCGCCGCCCCACTAACGGCCGATCAGCCGATCGAGATCATCACGAAAACCTCCGGCGACGACGCGCTGGCACTGATCCGCCACGACGCTGCGCACGTGCTCGCGGCTGCGGTCACCGAGCTCTATTCAGGCGTAAAGGTGTCAATCGGTCCTGCGATCGAGCGCGGCTTCTATTACGACTTTGAATTCCCGCAAGGGGTTGTAATCAGCGAAGAGGACTTCGAGGCGATCGAAGCCCAGATGAGCAAACACATCAAAGCGGGGGAGGGATTCGCGCGCGAAGAGGTTGGTGTTGAAGAGGCGCTCGCTCGCTTTCGCGACGAGAAGCAGGGCTACAAAGTCGAGCTAATCGAAGACCTCGTCCGCGACGAAGGCGTGGGAACCGTCTCGCTTTACACCAATGGAGCATTTACAGACCTTTGCCGCGGGCCGCATGGCCAATCAACAAAAGCGATCGGCGCAGTCAAGTTGCAATCGGTTGCCGGCGCCTACTGGCGTGGCGATTCGGATCGCACAATGCTGACGCGAATCTACGGGACGGCCTTTTTCGATAAAGCCGAACTGGCCGCTGAACTAGAACGGTTGGAGCAGGCGAAGGCGCGCGACCATCGCCGGCTCGGCAAGGAACTCGAGCTTTTCGAGTTCTCGGAGCTGTCGCCCGGCTCTGCTTTTTGGCTTCCGCGCGGCACGACAATCTTCAATGAGCTGGTCGCGCTCTCGCGCGAAATGGGCGCTGCGCGTGGCTATCAAGAGGTGAAAACGCCTCAGCTCTACGACGCAGAGCTTTGGAAAACCTCAGGCCACTGGGAGAAGTACCGCGAGAACATGTTTGTCACCAGCACCGAGGATCGCGAGTTCGGGCTCAAGCCGATGAACTGCCCCGGTCACGCGCACCTTTTTGCCGGGCGACGCTGGAGCTACCGCGAGCTGCCAGTGCGCTACTCAGAGCCGGGGCTGCTGCATCGCAACGAGCTCAGTGGCACGCTCCACGGGCTGCTGCGCGTGCGCCATTTCGCTCAGGACGACGCGCACATCTTCTGCACCGAGGAGCAGGTCGCCGAAGAGGTTGCCGCCTGCCTTGAGTTCGCTTTCGCGACCTACGAGCTCTTTGGCTTCGACGTTCACCTTGAGCTCTCAACGCGGCCCGAGCAGCGGATCGGCAGCGACGAGATCTGGGATCGCGCGGAAGCGGCGCTGATTGAAGCGCTCGAGGCGCGCGGGTGCGATTACGAACTGAATCCCGGCGACGGCGCCTTCTACGGGCCGAAGATCGACCTCCACATGACCGACTCGCTTGACCGCTCCTGGCAGCTCGGCACGGTCCAGCTTGACTACTCAATGCCGGAGCGCTTCGAGCTTCAGTACACCGGCGCCGACGACGCGGTTCATCGGCCGGTGATGATTCACCGCGCTTTGATGGGCTCCTATGAGCGGTTCATTGGAATTTTGATCGAGCATTTCGCGGGCGAGTTTCCCGTCTGGCTGGCGCCGGTTCAAATCGCCGTGCTGCCGGTGTCAGACCGTCACGCCGTGGCCGCCGAGGCGATTGCCAATCAGCTGCGCCGACGCGGCCTGCGAGTCGAGGTGGACCTCCGCTCAGAATCGGTTTCGAAACTGATCCGCGATAACGAGCTTGCAAAGATTCCCTACATGCTCGTCGTCGGCGATAAAGAGGCGCAGGAGCAGAGCGTCGCAGTCCGTCGCCATGGCGTAGGTGACATTGGCTCTTTCTCGGTCGAGCTATTCGCCGACCACGTCGTTGCCGAAGCTCAGACCCGCCGCGACGCTCCGCTCACGGCGTGACCGTCGCCGTCGCCAGCGGCTTTGTTGAGCGGGCACGCGGCCTTGCCTGGCGCACGAGCATCCCTTCTAGTTCTCCCCTCAAGATTGAACATTGCCGCTCAATTCACACGATTGGGATGCGATTCGCGCTCGATTTGCTGTGGCTTGACGCTGAGGGGCTAGTGATTCGCAGCGATTACAACGTTCCTCCAATGCGGCTGCGCTTCTGCTGGCGAGCGCGGTCTGTTGTGGAGGTTACGGCCGGAGAAGGACAGGCTCTGCTTGATTCCGACTATACTTCTGCCCGTTGACCCGAATGTTCGTCCAGACGCCGCGCCCTTGACGCGCTGCCTTCGAAGCTAGTGCCGGTTCCCCGGCGCTTCGACCGGCGTATGCCGGATCGTGACACGACTCGGATCAACGAGAAAATTCGTGTTGCCGAAGTTCGCGTGATCGACGATCAGGGCGGTCAGGTCGGAATTCTTAAAATTGACGATGCGTTGAAGCTCGCCGGCGAAAAGGACCTCGACCTCGTTGAAGTCGCTCCGGAAGCGAGCCCGCCGGTTTGCCGCATCCTCGACTACTCGAAGTACAAGTACGAGCTAGCGCAGAAGGCCAAGGCAGCGAAGAAAGGTCAGCAGCAGATAACGATCCGCGAAATCAAGTTCCGCCCAAAAATTGCCGAACATGACTACGCGACGAAGAAGGGCCACGTAACACGCTTTTTGATGCACAAGGACAAGGTCAAGGTGACAATCATGTTCCGTGGCCGCGAGGTAACGCACCCGGACTTGGGCCGCGCAATTCTCGCCCGCCTGCAGCGCGAACTCGAGCCGATCGGCACGATCGAGCAGCGGCCCAACCTTGACGGGCGCAACATGACGATGGTGCTTGGCCCCAGCAAAGAGGTAATTAGTGGCGAGATTACGGAATTCGAGCCACTTGATTTCAGCGCTGAGATCGCTGCTGCGCAGGCCGAAGCCGACGCCGAGGCATTCGCTCGCTCAATCGCCGCGTCAGCGCCACTACGCGAGCAGGCTGAAGTCGAGATCGTCGAAGACGATCTTGCCGAGCAGATCGTCGCCGACGAGGTCGCCTTAGAGGCCGATGGCGACGCCGCCGCGCAGTCCGCCGAAGCGGCAGGCGAGGTAGCCGCAGAAGCGCCCAGCGAATCTCCCGACGCTGCCTAGTTCGGGCTCGGCCTGGGTCCAAGCTGAGCTGCCGCTCAGCCGCAGCTGCGCCGAGTTTCTATACTTCCGGTTCGCGATGCCCAAGATGAAGACTCATTCCGGCGCAAAGAAGCGCTTCAAGCTGACCTCGAAAGGAAAGGTTCGCGCGCGCAAGGCGATGTCGAGCCACATACTCGAGAAGAAGTCACCGAAGCGCAAGCGTGGTTTTCGCAAGCCGGCTGAAGTAGCCGCAGTTGACGTGCCTCGCGTGAAGAGAATGCTGGGCGACAAGTGACGCGCGTAAAGCGGTCGGTGTCGGCCAAGAAGAAGCGCCGCGCCACTCTGGAGCGCGCCAAAGGCTACCGCGGAACGGCGAACTCAAACTATCGGCGCGCGAAAGAAACGCTGATGAAGGCGGATTCGTACGCTTACCGCGACCGGCGCAACCGCAAGCGCGACTTCCGTCGCCTCTGGATCACTCGCATAAATGCCGCTGCGCGCCTCAATGGAATGACCTACGCAACCTTCATGCACGGCCTCAGCGAAGCGGGTATCGAGCTTGACCGCAAGGTCTTGGCCGACATCGCTGTACGCGACCCTGAGACCTTCCGCCGATTTGTTGACGCCGCCCGAGAGGCGACGGCCGCTGAGTCCTAGACTCCGCTGTCGTTTCGCCGCTAACGGGCGCCGCTTCCGCAAGGAGGGGCGCCCTTTTTTTTGAGCCGAACAAGAGACCAATGACGATCCACAACTCCCAACATCCAAACTTGAACCAGGTAACGCTGCTGCGGACTCGGCGTGGCAGAGAGCGCAGCGGCCGTTTCGTTGCCGAAGGTGAAGATTTGGTCGCCGCCGCGAAAGCAAATGGCTGGCAGGCAGTCGATTCGTTCGTCGCCGAGGGCAGTGGGCTTGAGGGCACGGAGGTGAGCGAATCGGCCTTGGCGGAGGTTTCTGCGCTCGGTTCCGGCACGCGCGCGCTCGCGATTTATGATCAGCGCTGGGCGAACCCAGCCGGTCCGTTGGCGCTCTGGCTACACGGAGTTGGCGATCCAGGCAACGTTGGCACAATCATTCGTAGCGCCCATGCCTTTGGTGCGTCGAGCGTAATTCTGGGCGCTGGCAGCGCCGATCCGTTCGGGCCAAAAGCGGTCCGCGCCAGCATGGGGGCAATCTTCAGCGTCGCCGTCGCCCGCGCCGAGCAGAGCGACGATCTGCCCGGGACTACTGTCGCGCTCGCCGCCTCGGCTGAATTAGAACTGGATGGGGCACCGTGGCCGCAAGACGGATTGACGCTGCTGATTGGAGCCGAACGCGAAGGCCTGCCGGCGGCCGTCATCGCAGGCGCCGATCAAGCTCGTTCGATTTCAATTGCGGGCGACTCACTAAACGCCGCTATGGCAGCGACAATCGCGCTCTATTCATGCACGAGGAAGGTTTAGGGTGGCGTCGATGCTTGAACGAGTAGCCGAGATTCGCAAGCAGGCCGAAGCTGAGATCTCAGCGGCGACCAACTCGGCCGCGCTTGAAGAGCTTCGCGTTCAGTACCTCGGTCGCAAGGCTGAGCTGCCGCAGCTGCTGCGCGACGTCGCGCAGCTACCCGCTGAGCAGCGCGGGGAAGCCGGACAAAGCGCGAATGAGGCGCGCAAGGCGCTAGAGGCGATGATTGAGGCAGCGGCCGCGCGCTTCGAGGCGGCCGAGCTGACCGCCGCGCTAGCTGGCGACAACGTTGACATCACACTGCCTGGCTCGCCGCTCGAAGCGCACGGCCACCACCACCTGCTGAGTGCCACGCGGCGCGAGATTGAGGATGTCTTTTGCGGCCTCGGGTACAGCGTCGTAGAGGGTCCGGAGGTCGAGAGCGTCCACTACAACTTTGACGCCCTCAACCACGATCCGGCGCATCCTGCGCGCGCCCGCAGTGACACTTTTTACATCGCAGGCGGCGGTGACGGCCCCGATCAGACACTGCTGCGCACGCACACCTCGCCAATGCAGATCCGGATCATGGAGCAGACGCCGCCGCCGATTGCTTTGATCGTCCCTGGGCGCGTTTTCCGCCGCGACAGCGACGCCACGCACACGCCTCAGTTTCACCAGATCGAAGGATTATTCGTCGATCAAGGAGTTACGCTCGCTGACCTTAAGGGCACGCTGCTCGCATTCGCGCGCGCAATCTTTGGTGACGAGCGTGAGCTCCGACTGCGGCCACACTTTTTTCCTTTCACCGAACCGAGCGTCGAAGTCGATATCTCGTGCTTCGCCTGCCAACAAGGAAGCGACCACGATGGCGCACGCTGTTCACTTTGCAAAGGAACCGGCTGGCTTGAAGTACTCGGTTCGGGAATGGTCGACCCGAATGTCTTCGCTGCGGTCAGCGAGCACGGCTACGACGCAGGCAAACACCAAGGGTTCGCCTTCGGCCTCGGCATTGAGCGGATCGCGATGCTCAAGCATGGCGTACCCGACCTGCGCTTCTTCTATGAAAACGACCTGCGCTTCCTGCGCCAGTTTGGCTGAGCGTCCGTTATGCGCGTTCCAATCGAGTGGCTGAGCGAATACATCAAAGTCGACCTCACCGCGGTCGAACTCTCAGAGCGGCTCGCGATGAGCGGCACCGAAGTGGCCCGCGTGATCCACCACGGCCCACTTTCAGCAGATAACTTTGTTGTGGGCAAGGTCCTTAGCGCCGACCCGCATCCCGACGCCGACCGTCTGCGCGTCTGCAGTGTTGACGTCGGTGATGCGGCGCCGCGGACAATCGTGTGCGGGGCACCGAACGTCGCGGCCGGCCAGACGGTGGCGGTCGCGCTGCCGGGCGCCGTGATGGCTGACGGCACGGAGCTCGGTGAAGCAAAACTTCGCGGCGTTAAATCGTCAGGCATGATTCTCGCCGAAGACGAGGTCGAGATGGGAAGCGACCACGAGGGAATCATGGTGCTCTCTGACGGGTTGGCAGCTGGCACGCCACTAAGCGACGTTTTCGCCCTTTCAGGCGATGTGCTGGAGCCTGAAATAACACCAAACCGCGGCGACTGCAGCGGCTTTTACGGAATCGCGCGCGAAGTCCACGCCGCTACCGGTGCACCGCTGAGCCCAGCTCCCTGGGCAGAAGATCCGGGAGCGGCGACAGTCAGTACTGCGCCGGCCGGGATCAGCGTGACGGTTGAAGACGCCGCACTCTGCCCGCGCTTCACGGCCCGCATCTTTGAGGACGTGACCGTGGCGCCCTCCCCGATTTGGCTGAAGGCGCGGCTCGCTGCCGCTGGCCAGCGCTCGATCAGCAACGTCGTCGACATCACCAATTATGTGATGCTCGTCAGCGGCCACCCGCTCCATGCCTTTGACCTCGATCAGATTGCTGGCGGCGAGCTGACCGTCCGCGCCGCACGCAGTGGCGAGACGCTGACAACGCTCGACGGCGAAGAGCGCGTGCTCGACAGCGACATTTGCCTGATCGCTGACGCCGACGGCCCAACATCGCTTGGAGGTGTGATGGGCGGCAGCCGCTCCGAAGTAAGCGAGCAGACCAAGCGCGTGCTTCTCGAGGCCGCCGTGTGGGACGGGGCAAACATCAACCGCACCTCAACGCGGCTGGGTCTGCGCAGCGAAGCCTCCTCGCGATTTGAGAAGGGTCTATCGCCTGAGGGTGCATTAGAGGCGCAGGCTATGGCTACCGCGCTGATGTTGGAGCTAACCGGCGCGACGCTCACCGACGGCACGCTCGACGTTGGCGGAGCAGGGTCGCCTGCCAATGTCGTAGCGCTGCGCGACGAGCGGATCTCGTCGCTGCTGGGCGCACCGATCGAGCGCGAGCGCTCGCAGCAGATCCTCGAAGCGCTTGGTTTCACCGTCGCCGCCAGCGACGCTGGGCTCGACGTGACGGTGCCGCACTGGCGCCGCAATGATGTAACGCGCGAGGCCGACCTAATTGAAGAGGTCGCACGTATCAACGGCCTTCAGTCACTGCCAGCAACGCTTCCGCTCAACCGCAGCGGCCGCGCTGGCGGGCTTAGCCGCGAGCAGCAACTAATTCGGCGCGCAGAAGATGTGCTGGTTGGCCGTGGCCTCTGCGAGATCGTCGGTTGGTCTTTCACCGACCCGCAGATCTGTGAGCGCCTGCTATTGCCTGGCGATCACCCGCTGCGGTCGCTCGTTGTGATCGAAAACCCGATGAGCTCGGCGCAATCGGTGATGCGCCCCTCGCTCCTTCCTTCGCTGCTTGACGCCGCCGCCCACAACCTTGCCCGCGGCGCGGACGGCTGCGCGCTTTTTGAATCAGGCACCGTTTATCGCGACGGGCCTGATGTCGGCGCGCTTTTAGCCGATGAACACCACGGTCTCGGTGCAACCATCATCGGCCCGGTGCGCCAGCCGACCTGGGCCGATACGCAGCCACAAGCAGCTCGAATTGGTACCGCACACGCGCTCGTCAGCGCGGTGCTTGGTCAGCTTCAAATTGAGTGGCAGGTTGAGGATGGCGAACTACCTTTCCTTCATCCCGGCCGTACGGCAATGATCCGCAGCGCGGAAGGGCTGCTCGGCTGGTTCGGTGAGGTTCACCCTGTCGTCGCCGCAAACTGGGAGATTGAACAGCCGATTGCCGCGTTCGCAATCGACATCGGCCGGGCGTGCGCCGAAGCCCCGCAGCAGGCGACCTTCCGCGACCCCACGAGTTTCCCGCCGCTGCGCGAAGACCTCGCGGTAATCGTTCCCAGCGGCGTGAGCGCCGCAAGCGTCGTTGCCTTGATCACGCAGGCTGGCGCGCCGCTTGTGAGCCGCGCCGAAGTGTTCGACGTCTACAGCGGTAAGCAGATAGGGGAGGGGCGCGTTTCACTAGCGCTCCACGTCGACTATGTAGCCGCCGACCGCACGCTAAGCGATGAGGACGTGGCGCCGCTGCGGGCGAAGATCATCGCGGCGCTAAAGACTGAGCTAGGCGGTGAGCTCCGTGGCTGATAAACGGATCCTCGTGGCCGGTGCCTCCGGCTATGCCGGGGCGCTGGCAGCAGAGCTCGTTGGGCGCCACCCGTCGCTAACGCTGGCTGCCGCAACGAGCCGCTCCGACGTAGGCAAAGCCCTCAGCGCCCTTTATCCCCAGTACCGCTGCGACGCCGTGCTGGAGGAGCTCAATCTCGATTCGCACGGCCCGCTGGACGGCGCGATCGTCGCCTATCCGCACGGGGCCTCCGCTCCGGTCGTCGCGGCGTTGCGCGCTGAAGGTGTTGCGGTCGTTGATCTGAGCGCCGACTTCCGCCTGCGCGACCTGAGCGTTTACGAGCAGTGGTACGTGCCTCACTCGGCCCCAGAGCTGATCACAGAGGCGGTTTACGGCCTCCCGGAGCGCAACCGCGAGCAGATTATCGGCGCGGGTCTTGTTGCTAACCCAGGCTGCTACCCGACCGCATCAGTGCTCGCCTTGGCGCCGCTCGCGCCTTTCATCAGCGACGTCGTGATCGATGCCAAGAGTGGCGTCTCTGGCGCCGGGCGCGAACCTACCGCGGTCACTCATTTCGTCAGCGCCGACGAGAACGTGCGGCCCTACGGTGTTGGCAACCACCGCCACATGCCGGAAATTGATCAAGAGCTAGCTCTCGCTGGCGCGCAGGAGCTGAGGGTCACTTTCACTCCCCACCTCGTGCCGCTTGATCAAGGGGAGCTCGTTAGTTGTTACGTGACGTTGAACGAGGCCGTTGATATTGATGAGCTCTACGCGGCCGCATATGACGAGGAGGAGTTCGTTGAAATGGTCGGTCACATTCCCGGCGTGCGCGAGGTAAGGGGAACAAACCTTTGCCGGATCAATGCGCGGATTGATGAGCGGACGGGCAAGGCGTTCGTCTTCGCGGTTATCGACAACCTCTGGAAGGGCGCCGCCTCGCAAGCGATTCAGAATCTCAACCTAATGCTCGGCTTTCCTCAGTCGCAAGGGATCGAACTGTGAATCTCTTCACCTCACGCTGGGCGCCGCTTCCCGATGGAGTTCGCGAAGTGAGCGGACCCGGCTTGCCTGCCGGCTTCCGTGCCGGCGCGCTTTCAGCGGGAATAAAGCCGTCGGGAAAGCTCGACCTCGGCCTTCTGATCTGCGATCAGGCGGACGCAACTAGCGCCGCACGCTTCACGCGCTCAAGCGTGCAGGCGGCGCCGGTGATGTTGACGCGTGAGCGCTGCCATCTCGGCCAGCTTCGCGCCGTCGTCGTCAACAGCGGCAACGCCAATGCAGCTACCGGCCACGATGGCTATCAGGTAGCCGCTGCGATGCAGTCAGCTGCAGCCGCAGCACTCGGGCTTGGCAATCACCAGGTAGCGGTCTGCTCAACCGGGGTGATCGGCGTGCAGATGGACTCCGAGCCTGTTATCGCTGGCATTGCTCAGTGCGCTGAGCGGCTTTCGAGCGACGGTGAGAGTGAGTTTCAAAAGTCGATCATGACGACCGATGCGTTCGAAAAACGGGCGACGATCGAGGTTGCGCTCTCCGGCGGGCCGATACGGATCAGTGCCCAAGCCAAGGGGGCCGGAATGATCCAGCCTTCGTTCGCGACGATGCTCTGCTTCATCGAAACCGACGCAAAGCTTGAGGATCACACGGCCGAGCTGCTGCTCAGCGTGACGGTCAAGCGCAGCTTTGATCGGATTTCGGTTGACGGCCAGCTTTCGACCAACGACGCTGTCGTGCTGATCGCCAGCGGTGCAAGCGGCGTTTCGATAAGTCCTGAAAGTGACGACGAGCTTCGCTTCGGAGAGGCGCTCGACGGACTGCTGCGGGCGCTTGCAATTTCAATCGTTCGCGACGGCGAAGGGGCGGTGCGGACGGGGCGCGTAGTTGTTCACGGGGGCAGTGGGCCGAACGTTGAAAGGGTCGCGCGGGCAATCGCCAACTCGCCACTGGTCAAGACCGCGCTCCACGGAGGTGACCCAAACTGGGGCAGGATCGCGCAGGCGGCCGGGATGGCAATCCCCGACATCGCGCCGCTGGCAATCGACATAGCAATCGAAGGAATGCAGGTCTGCGTTGCCGGCCAGAAGCTCGACCACGACCACGCCGCGCTGGCAGTTCGCGTCAGTGGAGATGAGATCGAATACACCGTCGGACTGCCCGGAGAGGGTCATCAAGCTGAATGTTTTTTCTCCGATTTGAGCCCCCAATACATCAGTATTAATGCCGACTACACGACCTGAGGCCATGACTCCTACTGAACCCACCCCTCCCGTTGCAACGCTGCTCGAGGCTCTGCCCTACATCCGCCAGTTCTACGGGCAGACGATCGTCATTAAGTACGGCGGCGCGGCAATGGAAGACGAAGCACTCTGCGAGCAGTTTGCGCGCGACGTGGTGCTTCTCAAATATGTTGGCTTGAACCCGATCGTCGTTCACGGTGGCGGCCCTGAAATAACCGACTACATGGAGCGGCTTGGGCTCCCCGTTGAGTTCCGAGGCGGGCTGCGCGTCAGTGACGAGGCAACCGTCGAAGTGGCGAAGATGGTCTTGATCGGAAAAGTCAACAAAGAGATCGTCCTGCGCCTCAGCCGCTATGGACAGCCTGCCGTTGGCCTCAGCGGTGACGACGGAAATCTTTTCCGTGTTTCGCGCCGCAGCGCGCCCGACGGAAGTGACATCGGTTTCGTCGGAGCGATTGATCATGTTGACGTAGATGTCATCAACCACATAGCCAGCGACTACATCCCGGTCATCGCGTCAATCGGGCCCGACGCGGAGGGGCAGAGCTACAACATCAATGCCGACGATGCTGCCGCCGCAGTGGCGTTAGCGACCTCGGCCTACAAAGCGATCTTCTTGACCGATGTGGCGGGATGGCTGGAAGATCCTTCCGACGCTGAAACTTTGATCAGCGAAGCAACGCCCGATCAGCTGCGCGCTGCTCTGGACTCGGTTGACGGGGGGATGCGGCCGAAGCTCGAAGCCTGCCTCAACGTTGTTGATGGCGGAGTCGGCTCGGCCCACATCGTCGATGGCCGCGTTGCTCATTCGCTGCTAATCGAGCTCTTCACCGATGCTGGAATGGGAACCAAGATCGCGGCGGCTCGGTGAACCTCAGTCAACTCAAAGCGATCGACGATGCGAACGTTGTCGGTACCTACGCGCGCCTGCCGCTGCAGATTGTCGCTGGCGCGGGGAGCTGGGTCTGGGACGAAAATGACCACCAATATTTAGACCTGCTTTGCGGTATTTCGGTGACCAACCTCGGTCACTGCCAACCGCAGGTCGTCGAGGCGATTCGCGACCAAGCCCGGACTCTGATCCACGCCTCAAACCTTTACTACACCGAGCCAGGTATTCGTCTAGCGGAGCGGCTGTCCGCCTCGTCGCTGGGGGGAAAGGTCATCTTCGGCAACTCCGGAGCCGAAGCGATCGAGGCGGCAATCAAATGCGCCCGCCGCAGCAAACCTGGTGGCGACATTGTGACGCTCGAAAATGGCTTCCACGGGCGTACCTACGGAGCCCTTTCGGCAACTCATCAAGAGTCAAAGCAGGCGCCGTTCGCGCCGATGATCCCTGGCTTCAGGGCTGCCGCTGCGACGATCGACTCAATCGAGCAAAGCGTTGACGCTCAGACCGCGGCCCTAATCATCGAGCCAATTCAGGGCGAGGGCGGCGTCTATCCGATGCCGACCGAGCTGCTCGAGGCGGCGCGGGCGGCCTGTGATCGGCATGGCGCGGCGTTGATCTTCGATGAGGTCCAAACCGGGATGGGGCGTACCGGCACGCTTTGGGCCTACCAGGCAACTGGTGTCGTGCCCGACGCAATCACGACCGCCAAAGCGCTCGGTGGCGGTCTACCAATTGGAGCGCTGATCACTGGCGAGCGTCTTGCGGGCTCGTTCCAACGCGGTGACCACGGTTCGACGTTCGCTGCTGGCCCTGTGGTCGCGGCAGCTGCACTCGCTGCGCTCGAGGTGACCGATGAGCAGTACCTGCTGGGGCGCGTGAACATGCTCGGGGAGCGCCTGCGCGAGGCGCTCGGGGTGCTGCCGGGTGTCGTCGAGGTGCGCGGCCGTGGACTAATGATCGGGTTCGACATTGAAGCTGGGGACGCTCCAGGAATGGTCAACGCGGCGATCGAAGGACAGCGCGTCTTAATGAATGCGACCGGGCCAAACACGGTCCGCCTGCTGCCGCCGTTGACGATCGATGATGACGAAATGGCTGAGGCGATCACGCGCGTTGCCAGCGCACTCGCCGACCACGAAGCCGCTAGTTAGCTTCAACCCTTCATACACTGCCGCCAATGAGCGAAACCGAGCGAACAGCCAGCTACGTAGCCCAGCCCGACGAAGTCGGGCGCGTCCTGCTGCTCTTCTCCGGCGGTCTCGACACGAGCGTGATGTGCAAGTGGATTCAGGATGAATACGAGGCCGAGGTCGTGGCGCTGACGATCAATCTTGGCCAGCCAGGCGAAGACTACGACGCCGTCAAGCGCAAAGCGCTCGACTTAGGAGCCATTGCCGCTGAGGTAATCGATGCGCGCGAGCAGTTCGCCCGCGACTTCGTCAGGCCGGCGATTCTCGCCAATGGCACATATGGCCTCGGTTATCCGCTCTTCACTGCGCTCGGTAGGCCCCTGATCGCCAAGCTCGCCGTGGAGGCCGCGCGCCGCCATGGCTGCGACACGATCGCTCACGGTTGCACCGGCAAAGGCAATGATCAAGTGCGCATTGATGGCACCGTCGCAACGCTTGCACCAGAGCTGAAGATTGTCGCTCCGGTGCGCCAATGGCAAATGGGCCGTGAAGAGGAGCTCGCATACGCGCGTGAACATGGCATTGAGATCAAGGGAGGCTCCGAGCAGACTCCCTACTCGATTGACGACAACCTTTGGGGCCGGTCGTCGGAGGGGCGTTGGATTGAAGATTTAGGCCACGCCCCCGATGACGACGTCTTCCAGCTCGTAACGCCGCCCGAGCGCGCGCCGGACGAGGCGCAGACGGTCGAGGTTGGCTTTGAGGCCGGCGTGCCGGTCAGTCTTGACGGTGAGCGGCTCGAACTCGTTGAGCTGCTTGACCGCGCAGCCGAGATTGGCTGTCGTCACGGAATCGGAATAGTCGATCATATTGAGGATCGGATCGTCGGGCTAAAGGTCCGTGACATCTATGAAGTGCCGGCGGCGACAATCATCCTTAGCGCGCACGCCGAGCTAGAGCGGCTGGTCTCGACGATTCATCAGAACCAGTTCAAGGCGACGCTCGATCGTCAGTGGGCCTATCTCGTTTACGCTGGCTTGTGGTGGGAGCCGCTACGCGAGAACATTGACGCTTACATGCTCAGCGCCAATGAACGCGTTAGCGGCACGATTGGCGTGAAGTGCTTCAAAGGAAGTGCGCGCGTCGTCACGCGGTCCTCTGCCAATGCCGTTTACGACGCCGCACTTGCAACCTTCGATACCTCGGGAGGGCTCTTCAGCCAAAACGCCTCACCGGGCTTCATTGAACTTTGGACGCTGCAATCACGGATGGCTCATCGCCTGCGTCAATCACAAATTGACAATCAGAGTTAGGCTAAAGCCGTGAGCAAGCGTCAGGCATATCGTACGGTCGGCTTCATCGTCCTTCGGGGGGGTCGTTTTTACATACGTCTGCGCTATCCAAACCTGCTTCGGCAAGCGCTCACAGTCGTCGCTTCAATAGCGGTCGTTGCGATCTTCGCGGCTCTCCTCTCGGCCCTCAGCGGCCGCAGCAATGTCAACGCAATGACTCCCTAGCCCCCCGGCGCTGTACGGTTGCCGTGATGGAGCAGCTGAACCCCTCGCAGAATGATCCGGAGCGCTTTGTCGACGCCGGCGTACTAGCCGAGCGGCGCGCTCGACGCGCTGAGCTCGCGGAAGCGCAGCTGCGCGAAAGCCTCGCAGGGGCTGAGCTGCGCGTAGCGGAGCTCGAGCAGGTTGCGGATCAATCTGCCCGCATTCGCGCCGAGATGAAGCTCCGTAACCAGCGTGAGCTTGAAATCGCTGCGCTGCTGGGTGAGGCAGCGGACGCGGTGCGGGTTGCGCGCGAAGCTGTCGACGGCGAGATTCACGCGCGTGAGGCGGCCGAGGCAGCGCTTCGTGCGGAGCGAATCGCGCGCGAGGCCGCCGAGCAGACGGTCGTCGCTGAGCGAGCTGCGCGTGACGCCGCCACGGCGGCGATCGTTTCTGCGCGCGTACGCGCCGAAGGCGCTGCTGCTGGGAGTGGTCCTGCCGCGGCGGCTGTGCCATCGCAGCCTGCTTCTGCGGCCACACCGGAAACGGAGGAGCTGCTCGCAGGGCTTGCGACCGCAGCTGAGCGACTGAGAGCTCAGGCTCGCGTAACCCCGAACGAGGATGCTCAAAGTAACCAGCCAAGAGACCGTTCGACTGATCTTGGCAGCGTCGATCAGCCCGCCTCGCATCGCGGCTACGGCGGACTAGTCGGTCGGACGGCTCGGGCGCTTCGCAAGCTCCGCTCAGAGCGGCCTTAACGCTTAGCTCAGGCTCGCGCGCGTCCGGTCTGGCGCCTATCCTCAGCGCTCAGTGTCCACCGCTCAATCTGTCCATCTACACGTCCACTCCGAGTACTCACTGCTCGACGGTGCCTGCGCGATCGACGCTCTCGCCGAGCAGGCGGCAAGCTTCGGACAGCCGGCGCTAGCGCTAACCGATCACGGCGTGATGAATGGTGCAGTTGAGCACTATCAGGCCTGTAATCGTCACGGAATCAAGCCAATTCTTGGCTGTGAGATCTACTACGCCGAGAAGCCGAAACCAGGTGCGAGCGGCAAGAATGAGCACAACCACCTGACGCTGCTGGCCGCAAGTGATGCTGGCTACCGCAACCTTGTGAAGCTCTGCTCCGACGGTTTTCTCGAGGGCTTGGAGCGCGGCAAACCGACAGTTGACATGGCGCAGATCGATAACCACAGTGACGGGCTGATAGCGCTCACGGGATGCCTCGCCTCGCGCTTTGCCGGGCGGCTCGCCGACGGCCGCGACGAGGAGGCGCGAGCTCACGTCGACCAGCTAGTCGGCGCGCTCGGGGCCGAGAATGTCTACTTCGAAATTCAAAACAACGGGATTGCCGCGCAGGATCGCGCCAACGAGGGCATCGTGCGGATTGCGCGCGAGATGGGCGGCTCGCTCGTCGGTACTGGCGACGTTCATTACCTGCGCCACGAAGATCACCGCCACCACACGGCGCTGCTTTGCGTCCAAACAAAGTCGACTCTCGCCGAGCCTCGGATGATCTTTGAGACGAACGAGTTTTACCTGCGAAACAACGAGCAGATGGCTGAAGCCTTCAAAGAGTGGCCGCAGGCCGTCGCCGCAACAGTTGAAATCGCTGAGCGCTGCAATGTCGAACTGGAGCTCGGGCGCCAGCTGATCCCGCGCTTCCTGCCCGAAGGCGAAGACGAGAAGGCCTATCTCGCCGAATTGGTCGCCGAAGGGCTGCGTGAGCGCTACGGTGAGCCGCCTCCGGCCGAAGCGATCGAGCGGATGGAGATGGAAATCGCCGTAATCGACCGTATGGGCTTCAACGCTTACTTTCTGATCGTCTGGGATTTCGTCCGCTGGGCGCGTGAAAACGGCATCGTCGTTGGCCCCGGGCGTGGCTCAGCGGCCGGTTCAATCGTCGCCTACACGCTCGCGATCACCGACGTCGACCCACTGCGCTACGGCCTCCTGTTTGAGCGCTTTTTGAACCCCGAGCGCGTGTCAATGCCGGACATCGACATCGATTTCTCAGTCCGCGGTCGCGAACGCGTGATCCAATACGTGACAGAAAAGTACGGCCGTGAATCGGTCGCGCAGATTGTCACCTTCGGCCGCATGTTTCCGCGCCAGGCCACGCGCGACGCAGCCCGCGTGCTCGGCCACGAATACGCTGCGGGCGACCGGCTAGCGAAGTTAATCCCGGACCCAATTCAAGGACGCCCGCCGAGCTTTGATGACTGCATGCAGGAAGGGCAGCCGCTGCGCCAAGCCTGCGATGAGGATTCAACTGCCGCGCAGATCGTCGATGTCGCGCGCGGCCTGGAGGGCGTCGTGCGCAACTCCTCGATTCACGCCGCCGCTGTCGTTATCGCTGATCGACCATTAACCGACATCGTTCCGGTTCAGCTCGCGGACGCCAACACGACCGACGAAGAGGGCAATCGCGTTTATAAGGTTGTTACGCAATTCTCGATGAAGCCCGTCGAGCAGCTCGGCTTGCTGAAGATGGACTTCCTTGGGCTGCGCAACCTTGACGTGATCGAGGACGCGCTTGACATCATCGAGCGTTCTGATCGCGAGCGCCCGCACATGGCAACGTTGGCGCTTGACGATCCGGCGACCTACGAAATGCTCGCGCGCGGCGATTCAGGAGGCGTCTTCCAGTTTGAGTCGGAGGGAATGCAGGACGCGCTGCGCACCGTTCGTCCGACCGAGTTCGACGACCTCGTTGCTCTGGTCGCGCTGTATCGGCCGGGTGCCATGGACCAAATCGGAACGTACGCAAAGGGTAAGCACGACCCGTCATCGGTGACGATTCGTGACCCCCGGTTGGCGCCGATTCTTGGCAAGACCTACGGCGTGATTCTCTATCAAGAGCAGGCAATGCAGATTGCCACTGCGCTCGCCGGTTTTAGCGGTGCCAAGGCCGATGATCTGCGTAAAGCGATCGGTAAAAAAGACCGCGCTGCGATGAGCAAGTTGGAACCAGAGTTCCGCGAAGGCTGCAAAGCGTCAAACACGCAGGCTCATGTGATCGACTGGATGTGGACAACGAATCAGAAGTCGGCCGACTATTCGTTTAACCGCTCGCACGCGGCCTGTTACGCACTGATCGCCTATCGCACCGCTTGGCTGAAAGCCAACTTCCCAGCTGAGTACATGGCAGCGCTGATCTCGTCGGTAATGGATACCAAAGACAAGGTGCCGATTTTCATCAACCGCTGCGAGGAAATGGGGATTGAAATTCTTCCCCCGGACGTGAATCTCTCCGACCACGCCTTCGTCGTTGACGAGGGCGCAATCCGCTTTGGGCTCGACGCTGTGAAGGGTGTTGGCTATCAGGCCGTCGAAGCGATCAAGGAGAGTCGTGAGCGCGACGGCGAGTTCAGTTCGCTTTGGGATTTTTGTGAGCGCGTCGATGGGCGCCTAGTTAACAAACGCGCACTCGAGGCGCTGATCAAGTGCGGCGCATTCGGTTCGACGGGCGCTAGCCGCCAAGGCATGATGCACGTACTCGAGCAGGCTCAGGGCGCTGGCCAGCAGGCGCAAACCGACGCCCAGATTGGCCAGTCCTCGATCTTTGATGAGGTTGGTGAGTCAGGCGCGCCGACGGCCGGAAAGGTTCATCCGCCAATCTCTGGGGCCGAATACAGCGAACGCGATCTACTTGCCGCCGAGAAGGAATCGATCGGCTGCTTCCTTTCAACTCATCCGCTCAAGGAGGTCCGAGGCGCGCTGCTGGGCGTCTCCGACTGCTCGCTGGCCGCGCTGGCTGATCGGCGCGATGGTGATTCGGTTACGGTCGGGGGCATCATTACGGCAGCCCGCAAAATCCGCACGAAGAAGGGCGATCAGATGATGTTCGCCACGCTCAACGACCTCGAGACCGACGTCGAACTGGTAATTTTTGGCAAGACACTTGAGCAGCACGGCGGCGCAATTGACGTTGATCAGATCGTCTTAGTCAAAGGGCGTGTCGACCACAAGGACCGCAACAAGATCTGTGTAATCGCCCAGTCGGTTGAGCGCTTCGAGCCAAGCGCCGAGCAGATCGAGAAGGCCGCCGCCGCCGAAGCAATAGAGGCGCTCGGGCCGCAGCCGATTCACCTCAAAGTTGACGCGACCGACAATGGCCTGCTCGCTAGCGTGATCGACGAACTCAAACACATACTCTCTAACCACAGCGGCCAGCACGAAGTGGTGCTTGACATTACGACCTCCGGCGGGGGGCGCAGCCTCAAGTTCGGTGAGCAATACCGCGTTGCGCCTACGCCCAGCCTGCGCGCCGAACTCGAGCAGGTGCTCGGCCCAGCTTCGATGCGGACAACCGGCCAGGCTGCCTGAGCTTTAAGCGCGCTGCCTGAGACCCTGCTCACGCAGCGCGAAAGCCTCGTTCAGCTGTTCCTTCGTAGGGCCTCTTTTATCCGGGCCCGGCGTTTCAAGTACGCAAGGCAGATCGGCGAAGCGAGGCTCGGAAAGGAAGACGGCGCAGCCCTCGTTGCCTAGCTCGCCGTCGCCCAGGTCGGCGTGGCGGTCGCGGTTGGAGCCCAGCTCCATCATCGAGTCGTTGCAGTGGAGTGACCCGATTCGATCACTGCCGACAGCTTCGACGCAACTGTCGATTGCGCTCGTTAGCGAGGCTGCGCTGCGAATCTCAATTCCCGACGCGAGTAGGTGGCAAGAGTCGAGGCAGATGCCCAGCCGGTCGTCGCCGCCCGCGGCCTCAATCAGCGCGCCAAGCTCATCAAACGAGCGACCCAGCGTGCCTCCAGCGCCAGCCGTATTCTCAAGGTGTAGCGCGCAATTCTCGCTCTCAGCCAGAGCTTCGGCGATCGTTGCTCCGGCGCGTTCAATCGCTTGACCAACGTCGCCTCCCTTAGCGGATCCAGGGTGGAGCACTACGGCAGTAGCGCCGAGCGCATCGCCAGCGTTCAGCGAAGCGATTAGCGAGGTTAAAGTCTTCTCACGAATTGCGCGATCCTCGCTGGCCGCGTTGAGCAGGTAGACGGCATGAATCAGCAGCGCGTCAATCTCGCTCGCGCTCATCGCTTCGCGAAAATCTTCGACCTGCTCATCGTCGTAGATCGTCGGCTTCCAGGCGCGCGGGTTCTGATTAAAGATTTGAATCGAGCGCGCGCCGAGCGCTTCGCCGCGTTCAATTGCTTTAGCCGGGCCGCCAGCAGGCGACACGTGAGCGCCTATCAGCATCTTGTCGCAGTGCTATTTGAGGTGTCCATCACTAGATTCCTATCGCTATGCGCGTTCGCTTTGCTCCCAGCCCTACCGGTCAGCTGCACATTGGCGGGGCCCGGACCGCGCTCTACAACTGGTTGGCGGCTCGCCATAGCGACGGAACTCTCGTCCTGAGAATCGAAGACACCGACCGTGATCGCTCTACGCCTGAGCACCGCGCGCAAATTCTTGAGGGGCTCGAATGGTTGCAGCTGGACTTCGACGAAGGGCCGATTTCGCAGGCCGATAGCGAGCCGCGCCATCGCGCTGTCGTCGAGCAGCTGCTGGCGTCCGGCGACGCCTACCGCAGCGCAGCAACGGCAGATGACGTTCGCGCCTATAAGGACGAGCACGGTGATGATCGCGGTTTCCGCGGCGTCGAGCAGCCTGAAGGTGCTGTGCGGCTGCGCGTGCCCGACGACGGCGAGACTGTGATTGAGGACCTGATCCGAGGCACTACGACTTTTCAGAACGTCCATCTCGATGACCCGGTGATCGCTCGCGCCGACGGCAGTCCGCTGTATAACCTCGCGGTCGCCGTCGATGACCTCGACGCCGGCATCACTGACGTGATCCGCGGCGTCGACCACCTGTCAAATACGCAAAAGCAGGTGCTCGTATTGAAGGCAATGGGGGAGACACCACCGCGCTACGCACACCTGTCGCTGCTTCATGGCCCCGACGGCAAAAAACTTTCAAAACGTCATGGAGCCGAGTCGGTGCAGGACCTCCGTGATCGAGGCTATCTGCCCGAGGCTGTGCGCAATTACTTGGCTCTGCTCGGCTGGGGCGACGCCGATGACGAGACGATTATCTCAACCGCGGAGCTGATTAAGCGCTTCGATTTCGCAACGGTCACGCAGGCGCCGGCGCAATTTGACGAAGCGAAGCTGCGTTGGATCAACGGTCGCTATCTGCACGAGCTAAGCGACGAAGATCTAACGGGGCGCGTTGAAGCGTTTGTTGGTCGTGAGGGCCTCGGCCCGGCGGTCGCGATCGCCGGTGAGAAGATCCAGACGCTGGCTGAGTTCTGGCCGCTTTGCGGCTTCATCTGGGACGGGCCCGTTGACGACCCAAAGGCTCGCGCGAAGTGGCTCACTGCTGACAATGCGCCCGCGCTAGCGGGTGCGCTGGAGGCCCTTACCGCGCTTGGGAATTGGACCACTGAGGAGATTGAGACCGCGCTGCGCGCAGTCGTCGAAGCGCTGGAGCTGAAGCCCAACGCCGTCTTTCAGCCGGTTCGCGTGGCACTGGCTGGCACCGTTGTCTCCCCGGGAATCTTCGAAACGCTTGAATTACTTGGCCGCGATGAATCGCTCAAGCGGCTTGCCGGCGCCACCTAATAAGCAGGTAAGCGATCAGCACGCCGGTCGCGTCGATTAACACGTCAATTGGGCTGCCGTGTCGGCCGTTCACCGATAGTTGGTGGAACTCATCGCCAATCGCCCACGCCACCGCAATCAGAGCCGCAGCGGCTGGCCAGCGCCAATCGAACGCCCGCCACCAAAGTGTGAAGAGGAGGCCGAATTCGGCCGCGTGAAGAATTTTGCGACCGATTAGGTCGATCGTCCCGAGGCCGGAATTGAGGTCCGATTGGGCGCTGAGGAAGTAGACCAGCCCCATCAGCGCAAGTGGCGGGGCAAAGCGCGAGAAGTAATTCATAGCTTTCGCCGTGGTCATCAATCTGGCAGGGTAGAGGGGTGATTTCGATTACGACCAAGTCCCCGTATGCCGTAGCTGCGCTAACTGAGCTAGCCAAGTCACCGGATCAGCCGATTCCGGTCGGCGAGATCGCGCGCCGCCGGGAGATCCCGGCCCAGTTCCTTGAGCAGCTCGTCGCAACGTTGCGCCGCGGCAGGGTGCTCCGCTCGCAGCGAGGCGTCAAAGGCGGCTACACGCTCGCGCGGGCAGCCGACCAGATAACCGTGCTCGAAGTCGTTGAGCTGCTCGACGGGCCGCTCAGCGTAGACGGCGACGACGTCTTCGCTCAATCAGCAGCCGCCGCCCGCGCAGTCCTGGCGGGGACCACGATCGCCGATTGCCTCGCCCGCGAGCAAGAGGCTGCAGGTGGGCCGATGTATTACATCTGAAGAACTGATTTAGTTTCGTCCAATCCGGTCGGAGGCGCCGCGAGGGCCGCCTTCGCGATAGCCAACCATTCTGAAGCAATCAAGTCGTTAAGGTTTGTCGCGAGTAATGCGCCGCTGATCAGTAAAACTTTTCCGCTTGGCGTGATCCCAACGCGCCAGCTGGGCGTAAACTTGGCATGACTACTACTGAACTCGAAACTCCGCGGCGTCCTGACACAGCAAAGCTCGCCCGCGCCTTGATCATCACAGCGGCCGGCATTTCGATGCTCCTTTCAATCGGCATTTGGTTCCTTGCCGAGGACCAGCTTGCCGGGATCTTCGTCGGAACCTGGGTGCCTAGTATTCTCGCCTTCGGCGTGTTAATTACTCCGCGAAAGACGAATGGATAACCTCCCGCTTTTTATCGCCGGTTTTTTGGTCACTTTGATCGTGATGGCGGCGGTCGGGATCCTGATCTACGCGGCCATTCTTGACGGCCGTTATGAGGCCGAGCAGAAGGCAAAACGCGTGGCTGAAAGCGGTTAAAGGTTTAGTGGCGCTGCTGGGCAGCGTTAGACTAGCCCAATGGGGTCAATTCCGATCAACATTGATGAGCTTGTAGGAAAGACGCCGGTTGTTGAGATGACGGCGCTCCTCGGTGAAGGGGCTGCCGCGGACGCGCGGTTATTCGCGAAGCTCGAAGCGTTCAACCCAGGCGGGTCGGTCAAGGATCGGATCGGTGTGTCGATGATCAACGCTGCCGAACGCGACGGTCTGATCGAGCCGGGCAAGACGACGATCGTTGAAGCGTCCTCCGGCAACACCGGTATCGCGCTGGCATTCGTTTGCGCCGCCAAAGGTTACGAGCTGCAGGTCTTCCTTCCCCAGGGGATGAGCCGTGAGCGCGAAGCTCTGCTGCGGATGTATGGAGCGAAGGTCGAGGTCGTCGAGTCGATGGGCGGAATGAGTGAGGCGGTGAATGCAGCCAAGGCGATGGCAATCGACGACGACGCTTTTCTGCCTGATCAGTTTTCAAACCCGGCTAACCCAGAGGCGCACCGAATAGGTACTGGGCCAGAGCTGCTCAAGGCGCTCGACAACAAGATCGATATTTTCGTCGCTGGCGTAGGCACCGGCGGCACGATCACCGGTGCGGGCGAGGCAATTAAGGCGGCCAATCCAAAGGCAAAGGTCGTCGCAGTTGAGCCACAGACGTCAGCGGTGCTCTCTGGGGGTCCGGCCGGAGTGCATCGCATCCAAGGAATCGGCGCAGGTTTCGTTCCGGCTGTTCTCAATAGAGAGCTAATCGACGAAGTTATCGCAATACCCGACGAGGTTGCCATAGCGACCGCGCGAGCGGCCGCGTCGCAGTGCGGAGTTTTAGCTGGACTCTCGTGCGGCGCCGCGCTGGCGGGGGCGATTGAGGTTGCAGCGCGCTCCGAGTCAAAAGGGGCGCGAATCGCCGTTGTTCTGCCGGACTCCGGCGAGCGCTACATCTCAGCGCCATACTTTGCACCGGCCGCTTAATCGCTCAGCGCTAAGCTGAAAGCGTGTTTGGCCTTTCGACATTGGCTCGCGTCGCAGGCGAACTGCGCCGCGATGTTGGCGCCGCCCATCAGCGTGACCCCGCAGCTCGCGGCGTTTCTTCGGCTGAGATCCTCACATCTTGGCCCGGCGTTCACGCCGTAATATCGCATCGCGTCGCCCACCTCCTGTTCGAAATTGGGGTGCCGGTTGCTCCGCGATCAATTGCTTACCTCAGCCGCACCATCACTGGCGTCGAGATTCACCCCGCGGCAAGGATCGGCAAAGGACTGTTAATCGACCACGGCTCCGGCGTTGTGATCGGAGAGACGGCCGAGATCGGAGACGACGTGACGATTTATCAAGGGGTCACGCTCGGCGGCACTGGCTTTGCAACCGGTAAGCGCCACCCGACGCTCGGGGATCAGGTCACGGTTGGATCGGGCGCGCGGCTGCTTGGTCCAATCGAGGTCGGTCGCGGTGCGAAGATCGGCGCCAACAGCGTCGTGATCACCGACGTCCCTGCCGACGCGACGGTCGTCGGTAACCCCGGTCACGTAGTCCGCGTTGATGGCCGTAAGCCGGTAGGCCCGGACGCCGACTGGATTCACCTTCCCGACCCCGTTGCAGAGGCGATCAAGCGGCTCTCGGAGCGGATTGAACTGCTCGACGCATCCGTCGCCGAGCTCAGCGGCGACAAAAGCGCACCGACACCGTTGCGTCCACTGCGCTCGGTCCGCGGCCCCAACCCGGCCGGCGGATAAAAGTAGTTCGCGCCGCCGCTCGCCGCCGCTCGCGCGCCTATCCTCGAATGCGATGCCTGGACCACCGACAGCTGAGCGAATCGAGCGGCTTCTTGACGGTCTCAACGATCCACAGCGCGAGGCCGTAACGCACGACGGTGGCCCGCTGCTGGTACTCGCGGGCGCCGGGTCAGGCAAAACACGCGTGCTCACTCATCGCCTCGCTTGGCTAGTTGAGACGGGCCGCGCTAGCGCTGGGGAGATCCTTGCGATCACCTTCACGAACAAAGCCGCCGAAGTAATGCGTGGCCGCGTTGAACACCTGCTCGGCCATTCGACACGCGGCATGTGGGTGATGACCTTTCACTCGGCTTGCGCGCGGATTCTGCGTGTCGAAGCTGAGCGGATCGGCTACACGCGTGGCTACACGATCTACGACCAGTCAGATAGCCGCCGCTTAATCAAGCAGTGCCTCGATGAGCTTGGTGTTGATCCGAAACGATTCACCCCGGCCGCGATTGGGCGCCAGATCTCAGACGCCAAAAATCGCCTGCGTGGGCCCGCCGAGTACAGCGAGATGGTCGGCGACCACTTCGAGCGCACCGTTGCCGAAGTTTACGAGCTTTACGATAAGTCGCTGCTGCGAATGAACGCGATGGACTTCGATGATTTAATTGGGCGTACCGTCGCCCTGTTCGAGCGCTTCCCAGAGGTCCGGGAGCGTTACGGGAGAACATTTCGCCACGTGCTCGTCGACGAATATCAGGACACCAACCACGCCCAGTACAGGCTGCTGCAACTGCTCGTCAGTGAACACCAAAACATCGCGGTCGTTGGCGATGACGCGCAATCCGTTTATGGCTTCCGTGGCGCTGACATTCGCAACATTCTCGACTTCAAAGACGATTTTCCCGATGCGACAGTAATCAAGCTCGAGCAGAACTACCGTTCAACTCAAACCGTCCTTGACGCCGCCAACGCAGTCATCGCGAATAACCGCGACCAGATGCCCAAGACGCTCTGGACCGACCTCGGCGAGGGCGACTCAATCGTTCTGCGAACGCTCGACGACGAGCACTCAGAGGCTCGTTACGTCGCCGGTGAGATCGAGAGGCTCGTTGATGAAGGGCTATCACGCTCGCAGGTGGCTGTGTTTTACCGCATGAACTCGCAGTCCCGTGTACTGGAAGACACGCTGGTGCGACGCGAAATTGCATACCAGGTTGTTGGCGGGACAAAGTTCTATGACCGCGCCGAAGTGAAGGATGCCGTCGCCTACCTAACGCTGCTGATCAACGGGCAGGACGCGGTCAGCTTTCAGCGCGTTGCGAATACGCCGCGCCGCGGGCTCGGCCAGACCTCGCTTTCGCGCGTTCTAACTCATGCGCAGACGAGTGGGCTGAGCGTTTGGGAAGCTGCTGCGCAGCCGCAGAGCGTCCCTGGGCTGGGTAAGGCTGCGGTCAAGGCGCTCGGGCGCTTCATGGAGACGATGGAAGGACTTCGCCAGCGCCAACAACAGGGCGTTCCAATTGGCGACCTGCTCGATGCCGTGATCCATGAAAGTGGCTACGTCGAATGGCTCGAAAACGAGCGCACGATTGAAGCCGCGGGCCGGCTTGAAAACTTGGAGGAACTGGTGGCAGTGGCGCGCGAATTTGACGCCGCCAGCGACGCCGAGGATGACAGCCTTGACCTCTTTCTCCAGCAGGTCTCGCTGGTCGCCGACGCCGACAGCCGCCAAGACGACGAGTCGCTCGTGACTCTGATGACGCTCCACAACGCCAAGGGGCTGGAGTATCCAGTCGTCTTCATAATCGGCTGTGAGGACGGCCTTTTCCCTCATTCGCGCTCAATTGACGAGGGGACGCTCGAGGAGGAAAGGCGCCTCTGTTACGTCGGCATAACTCGAGCGATGAGCAACCTCACGATGACCAGCGCTCGTCGGCGCAACGTTTTCGGCTCTCCGACCAGCGGCGTCCCCAGCCGTTTTTTGAGCGAACTGCCCGGCGAATTGCTCGACCAAGAGGACGATCAGTACTCTGCTCCGATCGGCACTAGGCCGCGCGGGCGTCCTGACTCTTGGGAATCAGCCGCGGCCAGTGCGCACGAGTCAGCACAGCTGCCAACGTCGAACTTTGGCGTTGGCGACGACGTTGTCCACGCCGCTTTTGGTGAGGGAGTCGTGATCGGAGTCGAAGCTGGAGGGATCCTGATTGTGCGCTTTGCGGATAGCGGTGAGGAGCGCAAGCTGATGGCGCAGTACGCGCCAATTCGCGCGCGCTAGTAAGAATTGGCACATGAGCGCTCAATTAATTGACGGCAAAGCAGTGGCGGCAACGCTGCGCGAGCAGGTCGCTGTGGACGCTGCCGCATTCGCCCAGCAGTACGGTCACCCGCCGGGGCTGGCGACGATCCTGATCGGGGATGATCCAGCAAGCGCGGTCTACGTCGCCAGCAAGCAGCGCGCCTGCGCCGAAGTCGGGATCGAGGGATTTAGTTTCAATCTTCCCGCCGACGCCACGCGCGAGCAGGCGATTGCAACGATCGAAGAGGCCAACGCAAACTCCGCGATCAGCGGAATTATCTGTCAGCTGCCTGTTCCTGAGCAGCTCGACGGCGTCGAACTGACCGGATTGGTCGATCCACTCAAAGACGTTGATGGGCTCACCACAACCAGCGCGGGCCTCTTGGCCCTTGGTCGCCCGGGCCTACGGCCCTGCACTCCGCGTGGCGTGATGATGCTGCTCGACGAGGTCGGCGTTGAGCTGGAAGGGTCCGAAGCGGTTGTGATTGGGCGATCAAACCTGTTTGGTAAGCCGATGGGGCAGCTGCTGCTCGAACGCAGCTCGACGGTGACTACCTGCCACTCGCGAACGAGGGACCTCGCTGGCACCTGCGCGCGAGCCGACGTGTTGATCGCCGCAGTTGGCCGCGCGCGAATGATTGGCGCGGACTTCGTGAAGCCGGGCGCCGTTGTGATCGACGTTGGCATTAATCGCGTCGACGACGTGCTCTGCGGCGATGTTGACTTTGCTGCGGTCAGCGAAATCGCCAGTGCAATTACTCCAGTACCTGGTGGCGTTGGGCCGATGACGATTGCCTGTCTGCTCGATAACACGGTGATCGCTGCGCGGATGGCGGCCGAGCAGGCGTGAGGCACGTCCGCGCCGCAGAGTGGGCCGTTTTGATTGGCTCGCTCGGCGTTCTCGCGACGCTCTGGCAGCCGTGGTTCTCATATGCCGTGAGCCTTGAGCTGTTCCCTCCGCGAACTTTGACGCTGACGGTCACAGGCTGGAGTGGCCTTGGCTGGCTGATGGTCACGCTGTTGATCACGAGCGCTTTGCACGGAATTTGTCTCTTCATTGCTTTTGCAGCGAACGGCAAGGACGCCTTAACATTGCCGTTCGGCGCGACCTTGGCCGCGATCGCAACCCTCACACTGATCGCGCTGATCGTCGTCCTGTTCACGCGGCCGGGACTAGGCCTTGATCTTGCTGCCAGCGGAGTCGGCATAGAACCAGCTGGCTGGCTTGGCGCGATCGCGACCGTTTTGCTCGCCGCTGGCTCATTCGCCTCGGTTCGCAACGAGCGAACCGAAGGTCAGTCGCGCGCTTACACGGCGCCGCCGCCGCGCCCGGCGCCCGCGGACGACCCAGCAGGCCCTTCGGCATCGTAGACTGAGGCGGCCGATGATCGACCGCGACGAACTCCTTCACGTAGCCCGCCTCGCGCGCCTCGCGCTGCACGAGGATGAGCTCGAGGCGACTGCAGCTGAGCTTTCAACGATTCTCGACCACGTTGCAGTGATTGAAGAGCTTGACCTGACCGGAGTCGAGCCGACTGCGCACATCGGCGAGGTCGCCGATTCGCTGCGAGCCGACGAGCCGCGCCCGTCGCTTGCCCGCGAGGTCGCGTTAGCGCGTGCGCCTGCTGTTCGCGATGACGGCTTCCTAGTCCCCAGCCCACAAGGTGAGTAGATGAACGACGCGATCCAAGCGCTGAGCGCCGCAGCCGCCGCAGCAGCAATCGCTGACGGTGGTTTGGCGCGCGACGAGCTGTTTGAGCACTATCGCGCTCGCGCCGCAGCAGATCAGCTAAATGCGTTCACGTGGGTTGCCGACCAGCCGGCTGCCCCCGTCGACGGGCCGCTCGGCGGGGTACCGCTGGCAGTCAAAGACCTCTTCTGCACGGAAGCGGTTCCCAGCCAAGCGGGCTCACGAATCCTTGAAGGCTACTGCCCGCCTTACACGGCGACTGCTGTCACAAACCTTGAGCAGGCCGGTGCCGCGCTGCTTGGCAAAACAAACCAAGACGAATTCGCGATGGGTTCCTCGAACGAGAACTCAGCTTACGGTCCGGTTCTAAACCCTTGGGACAGAAGCCGTGTTCCTGGCGGTTCATCAGGCGGAAGCGCAGCCGCTGTCGCCGCAGGCTTAGCGCCGTGGGCGCTCGGAACCGATACCGGAGGGTCGATCCGCCAGCCGGCCGCGCTCTGCGGAATTGTTGGCCTCAAGCCCACCTATGGCGCGGTTTCGCGCTACGGAATGATTGCCTTCGCTTCCTCGCTCGACAGCGCCGGTCCGCTCACGCGTGACGTCACCGATGCAGCACTCTTCTATTCTCAGCTCGTCGGCCGCGACAGCGCCGACGCGACGTCTGTCGGATTCCCAGAACCGATTGAATTGCCCTCCAGTGAGCGGCTCGACGGGGTGACGCTCGCGGTTCCAACCGCGCTCGTCGACGGAGAGGGGGTCGAAGTCGGCGTGCGCGAGTCCTTTGAGGCCTCACTCGAAACCGCGCGCCAACTCGGCGCCACGATTACCAGCTGCGAAATCCCCAGCGCGCGCTTTGCGCTTAGCGCTTATTACGTGATCGCACCGGCGGAGGCATCATCAAACCTCGCCCGTTTTGATGGCGTTCGCTACGGCTTTCGCGCGGAAGAGAAGAGCCTTGATGCGATGTACACCGAGACGCGCCACGACGGCTTTGGCGCCGAGGTTAAGCGCAGGATCTTGATTGGAACGTACGCACTCTCATCCGGCTACTACGACGCTTACTACGGGCGGGCGCAGCGAGTTCGCACCGTCGTGGCGCGCGAGCTTGCGGAGATCTTTCGCGAGGCTGACTTCATCGTCACGCCAACAAGCCCGACGGTTGCTTTCGCGCTCGGCGAGCGCACCGCTGACCCACTCGCGATGTACTTCAGCGATCTGTTCACGATTCCGATGTCACTGGCCGGCACGCCAGCGATCTCTATTCCCTCTGGGCTTAGCAATGGCCTTCCTGTCGGCCTGCAAATCTGTGGGCCAGCTTTCAGCGAAAACAAAATTCTCTCCGCGGCTCGTGCGCTCGAGCAGGCGATTGGCTTCGATGGATCTGTGGCTTGGGGAGCAACAAGTGGTTAGCAAAGAGCTGGAGCCGGTCATCGGCCTTGAAATTCACGTGCAGCTTCGTACCAGGACGAAGATGTTTTGCAGCTGCGCACTTGGTTTCGGAGAGCCCGCAAACACGCGCACATGCCCGGTCTGTCTTGGCCTCCCAGGAGCACTTCCGGTCGCCAACGCGGAGGCAATCCATTACGGCCTAATGATCGGTATGGCGCTCGAGTCGGAGCTCGCGTCGGTTTCAACTTTCCACCGCAAAAACTACTTTTACCCCGACCTGCCGAAGGGCTACCAGATCAGCCAATTCGACCTTCCACTTTGCTCGGGCGGCAAGCTCGGCGAAGTGACGATTAACCGCGTGCATCTTGAAGAGGACGCAGCAAAGCTCAACCACGCCGGCGCGAGCGGCCGGATTGACGGCGCCGACAGTTCGATCGTTGATTTCAACCGCGGCGGAACGCCACTCGCTGAAATTGTGACTGAGCCGCAGCTGCGCTCAGCCGAGCAGGCAGGATCGTGGCTGCGACTTCTACGAACAACACTGAGGACGCTCGGCGTAAGCGATGTGAACATGGAGGAAGGTTCGCTGCGCTGTGACGCCAACATCTCGCTGCGGCCAATCGGCAGCGACCAGCTCGGAACCAAGACTGAGCTCAAGAACATGAACTCGTTCCGCTTCATTGAGCGCGGAATCCGCGCCGAGGTCGAGCGCCAGCGAAACTTGATTGGCGACGGCCAGAGCATCACGCAGGAGACACTCCACTTCGACCCAAAGAGCGAAGCGATTACTTCGCTGCGCTCGAAAGAGGAGGCTCACGATTATCGCTACTTTCCGGAACCAGATCTACCGCCGGTGATAATCACGAAGGCGATGTTGGGTCGTGCCGCCGAGGCGCTGCCTGAGCTCCCGGCGGCGCGCGAGCAGCGTTACGTTGATCAGGTAGCGCTCAGCGCCGAGAGCGCCCGTCTCTTTGCTTGGCGCGCCGAGCTTGGTGACTACTTTGACGCCGTCTGCGCTGCCGACACTTCGCTGGAACCACAGCTGGCTGCCAACTGGGTGACTGAGCTGCAAGGCAGGCTCGGCGATCAAGAGGCCGAAGATTCGAAGGTCAGTGCCGCTGCCCTCGCGCAGCTCGCCGCGCTGGTGTCAACGTCAGTGATCAATCAAGGTGGTGCTAAGCAGGTTCTCGACGAGCTGGTGTCGGAGGGTGGAGAGCCGGCAGCCGTTGTTGCTGCGCAGGGCCTAGAAGCGGTCGCCGGAGCCAACGAGTTGGCACCAATCGTCGCTGCTGCGCTCGCAGCCAACCCTGAACTGACAGAGCGGCTCCGCGGCGGTGACATGAAACCGATCGGCGTAATCATTGGCGACGTGATGAAGCGCACCCGCGGCCGCGCCGACGGCAAAGAGGTGACATTGCTGGTTCGCCAGCAGCTCGGCCTCAGCTAGCGGCAGTCGCGAGTCCTAGACTTGGGTAATGGCGGGTGGTGGCTACCTCATAATTGCGCTTGGCTTCGGTTTCGCCGGAGGAATCGTTGGCAGAATTAAGGGCGGTTCCTTCTTCATCTGGTTCGTAATTAGCTTTCTGATCCCGGTTGCGGGGCTATTGGCTGCGATCTTCATGCGCAACGAGACGACCGAGCCGCGGCGGGAGTGCCCGGGCTGCGGAAAGGTCGTTCCAGCACACGACGCGCTTTGCACTCGCTGTGGAGCTGAGCTCTATTTGCCTCCCGACGACGAGCTATTGCCGTCGAAGTTTGCTGAAAAGGTTCAAGGCAACTGACGCCTCGAGCCGCTTCGGGCGTGGCGCTGCAACGCTGCCAGGGTCGAAATTCGTTGTTAGAATCTTCGATTCGGCCGTATTGGTCGATAAAACTCTAGTTGGGAAAGGAATGACCGCCAATGCGCGCAGTAGACGCAATTATGGAATGCCTCAAGGCTGAGGGCGTCGAGGTCGTGTTTGGCCTTCCCGGCGGAGCTAACCTGCCAACTTACGACGCTTTCGTCGATTCTGAGATCAAGCACATTCTCGTCCGCCACGAGGCCGGAGGCGGCCACGCAGCCGAAGGCTACGCGAAGGCGACCGGCAAGGTTGGCGTTGCTTTCGGCACGTCAGGGCCGGGCGCAACCAATCTCGTTACGCCGATCGTAGACGCGATGATGGATTCGGTCCCGGTTGTTTTCATGACCGGTCAGATCCGCAGTGACCTACTCGGAACCGATGGCTTTCAAGAGGCCGACACAATCGGCATCACGATGCCTGGCGTCAAGCACTCCTTCATGGTCACCGACGCCGAAGAGATCCCACGCACAATTCACGAGGCGTTCTACATCGCCCGCAGCGGCCGGCCTGGCCCTGTCGTAGTCGACATTCCGGTCGACGTTTCGCGCGCCGAGATCGACTACGTACCGGTGACTGAGGTGTCGCTGCCCGGTTACCAACCAAACGTTGAAGGAAACGCTAAGCAGATTCGCCAGGCAGCAAAAGCGCTCGCCGCCGCCAAACGGCCGGTGCTCTACGTCGGTGGCGGCGTCGTGCTCGCGGATGCCTCAGAGGAGCTGCGCGCTCTCGCCGCGAGCGACCGCTTTCCGGTCACGAGCACGCTAATGGGGCTTGGATCGTTCCCTTCTGAAGGACCTCAGTGGCTCGGAATGCTGGGCATGCACGGAACCCGAACCGCAAACTATTCGATGGATCAAGCTGACCTGATCTGCGCGATTGGAGCTCGCTTCGATGACCGCATCACCGGCAAGCTCGATGAGTTCGCTCCGCACGCGAAGTTCATCCACATTGACGTCGACCCCGCCGAAATTTCAAAGAACGTGCCAGCCCATATTCCGATTGTTGGCGACGTCAAGGCGATCCTCCCGAAGCTCACCTCCGAGTACCGCGCGATCGGCGCGGACTCGGCGCGGCTTGACGATTGGCTGACCAAGATCGACGCGTGGAAAAAAGAGTTTCCGCTGGGCTATAGCGACACAGATGACAGCGAAATTCGCCCCCAGTACATGGTCGAGGCGATCTACGAAGCGACCGGCGGCAACGCGATTATTTGTTCAGACGTGGGCCAGCATCAGATGTGGGCCGCGCAGTACTACCACTTCCCTGAGCCACGCCGCTGGATCAACTCGGGTGGCCTTGGCACAATGGGATTTGGGCTGCCGGCAGCGATGGGAGCAAAGGTCGGTTGCCCTGATCAGGATGTCGTGTTAATCGCCGGCGACGGTTCGATCCAGATGAATATTCAAGAGCTTGCCGCTTGCTCGCAGGAAGGGATCGACGTCAAGGTGCTGATCATGAACAACGGCTACCTCGGCATGGTGCGCCAGTGGCAAGAACTGTTTTGGGAGAAGCGCTATTCCCACGTCGACATGGGTGACTACCCGGACTATGTCAAGCTCGCAGAGGCCTACGGAGCAACCGGCCTCCGCTTGACCGACAAGGCCACGCTAGTCGATGACATTCGCGCCGTGATTGCCACTCCCGGGCCAGTCGTTGTTGACGTTCGCGTCAGCGAAGAAGAGAACGTCTATCCAATGATCTCGCCTGGAATGCCAGCCCGCGACATGGTCGGATGATGGGCGCCGACGGCGGTCCCTCGGAGACGCTCAGCCTTGACCAGTTGCATGCAAGCGTTGGGGTTCGTAGTGGCCGCAAGCACGTGCTCTCAATCCTTGTGGAGAACAAGCCAGGCGTGCTCACGCGCGTTGCAGGCCTATTCACCCGGCGCGGTTTCAACATCGACACGCTCGCCGTAGGGCCGACCAACGATGATGCAATCTCACGGATAACTCTGACCGTTGACGGGGCGCTGCACCCAATCGATCAGGTCACCAAGCAGCTGCACAAGCTCGTAAACGTGATCAAGATCCGCGATCTTGAACCGGCGGACAGCCTCGCGCGCGAACTCGCACTTTTCAAAGTCACCGTTGACGGAGCGCAGCGCGCTGAAGTGATGCAGATCTGCGACGTATTTCGCGGCAAGGTTGTCGACGTCAGTAAAGAGTCGGTGATCTTTGAAGTGACCGGAACGACCGACAAGATAACGGCCTTCGACGAGATGTTGAAGCCGTTTGGGCTCGTCGAAATGATGCGTACCGGCGAGATAGCAATCGCTCGCGGCCGCGACGAAACTTAAGGCCTGGAGCAGTCCGTGCAGTTGCCCTGCTGCGTAGATAGATTAGATGACTGAGATCGATTCGCAAACTCAGGGTACGTTTGCTTTGGACGGTGCGTTCGCGCTGAACGCATCACAGAGCGGCCGCCTACTCGCGCACCTAACTGCGGCCATCAGGGAAGTGCGGCGCGGCAACCGTTCAGAGCTACTCGCTTCCATTACGGTCGCGTCACCGGCGGCCACTGACCCCGCGGCCGTGGTGTTCGCTTCTCGCGTGGCTGATGAACCGTGGTTTTGCTTCGAGCAGCCGCAGCGGGATGGCGCGGCCCTGGCTACGCTGGGCTGCGCGAAGTGGCTGGAGGCGTCAGGTGCGAGGCGGTTCGAAGACGTCGCGGCGCTTTGGAACCTACTTGCGCGCAGCGCACAGGCCGATTCGCCGTCTGGAACGCCCGGCAGCGGGCCTGTAGTGGTTGGCGGCTTCGCTTTTGCCGACGACGGCGGCAGCGCGCCGCACTGGGCGGGGTTTTCGCCCGCCTCGATGCTGCTGCCAGAAATCTCGATTTCGAGGCGTGGTGAAGAGGTATCGATGACGCTCAGCGCAGTGGTTAGCGCCGACGACGACCCGCAGCAAATCGCCGCGCGCCTGTCGGCGCGCGCAGCAGCGCTTCGCACTAAACGTCTGCCGCTCCTTGATCCTGACCCGTCGCACAGCAGCCGCGTTGTCGGCACCATGCCGCCCGAACACTACGAAGCGGCCGTCGCGCAGGCGGTCGACCGAATTGACGCTGGCGAGCTCGAGAAGGTCGTCCTCGCGCGCGAAGTTCAAATCCATTCCCCACAACCGTTCTCAGCGCCTGCAATCTTTGGCGTACTGCGCGAAGCGTTCAGCGGCTGCCACGTCTTCGCCGTTGGCCGCGGCGAACAGACGCTGATCGCGGCGAGCCCAGAGCTGCTGGTGCGCCGTGAAGGGATGCGCGCGACAACGCTCGCGCTAGCTGGCTCGACGCGTCGCAGCGCGGATCCGGCCGTCGACAGTCACCTCGGAGAGCAGCTCCTGCGCTCCGCGAAAGACCGTGCGGAGCAAGAAATTGTCGTGCGTAGGATCGTCCAGACGCTCCAGCCGCTAAGCGTCTGGGTGACCGCGCCCGACGAGCCGATGATTGCGCAGGTGGCAAACATTCAGCACCTCGCCACGCCAATTCGCGCTCAACTGCGAAATCAGATCGGAGCGATTGAGTTGGCTGGCGCGCTACATCCGACGCCGGCCGTCGGAGGCGAGCCCCACAAAGTCGCTGCGCCGCTCATTCCAGCGCTCGAAGGGCTCGATCGCGGCTGGTACGCCGGCCCGGTCGGTTGGGCCGATCTCAATGGCGACGGCGAGTTCTGCGTTGCACTCCGTTGCGCGCTGCTGGGGGGGCAAATCGCCCGCTGCTACGCCGGCGTTGGCGTGGTCAGCGCCTCCGATCCCGCCGCCGAGCTTGCCGAGACAGAGGTCAAGCTTGCCGCGCTACTGCCTGTACTGGCCTCCTAGCGAGCGAGAGCTATTGCAACTGCCTTCCAAAGCTGACGGTGCAGCTCGACGTTGGCTGCGCGATCTGTGCGCAGGTGGATCAGCTGCGTCCCGTCGCTAGTTATGCCGTAGTCGAGGGCCGCTGAGAACTCGTCGAGCGTGGCAACCTCCAGCAGGTGTAAGCCGAATGCTGCGGCTGCTCCAGCGACGTCGAGCCCGGTCGGCGTGAGCACGTGCTCGTCGTAGAATGCTTTGTGCTCTGAAACTTCAAGAAAGTCAAAGATGCCCCCTCCAGCGTTGTCGGCCAGCACAATCGTTAGGGGCGCCCCGAGGCGGCGTGCATTGAGCAGCGAGCCAACGTCGTGAGCAAAGGCAACGTCGCCGATGAGCAGGACCGTGGGACCATCGCTGGCGGCGGCGACGCCGTAAGCGGTGGCGATTGTTCCATCGATTCCGTTAGCGCCGCGATTACTGAGCACGCGTAGCGGCTCGTCGCGGTTCGGAAAGAAGGACTCAACGTCGCGGATTGGCATCGACGAGGCGACGACGAGGGTTACGTCGGCCGGCAGCTGCGCTCCAAGCTGCCGCGCGACCGCCGGTTCGCTCAGCTGGTCGCCGAGCACTTCGTCGATAGCTTCGGTTGCAAAGGCGTCGGCCTGTTGCCAACCAGCCGCCCAGGCCGGGTCAGGAACCGAGCCAGATGCCGCGAGCAGTTCTAAGACCGCCGCTGGCTGCGCATTGAGCGCAAGATCGGTCTGCTGGGAGGGATCCTGCCAGGCCATCTCAGGGTCAATCAGCACTTCGACTGCGTCAAGCTGTTCAAGCCAGGTTCGCAGCGGTTTCGAGGTAGGCATGTCGCCAAAACGCAGTACGGCCGTAGGTTGAGCGCTGAGTGCTAGCGGCGCGGCGCGCAGGAGCGCATCGTAGTGCGCGATTGAGCGCGACGAGCAGCGCACGCCACTAAGCGGATCAGCTAGAACGGGCCAGCCGGTGGCAACGCTGAAGGCCTCGGTGGCGGCGGTCAGCCGAGGGCCGTTCAGGCCACCCTCGACGCGCCCAGCGACGAGGATTCCTTTTGGCGCGGAAGCGATTATTGGGGCGAGCATCTCGGCTGCAACCTGTGGGTCGCCAAAGGATTCCACGCGCGCCGTCCATGGGCGCCGATCGCTGCGGCCGTGCTCGAGGGGCGTTTCCTCCGCCAGCGGTAGTTCGGGCAGCAGCGGCTCGCGGAAGGGAAAGTTGAGATGGACAGGCCCGCGGCGCTGGCCGAGCGAAGTCCAGGCAGCACGGCACGCCAGCGAGCGGATCCAGCGAGCGGTTTGGGCCGTCAAGCGGTCAACACCAACCTCCGTGAACATCAACACGTTGTCGCCATAGAGCTTCACTTGGTCGATCGTTTGACCGGCGCCAATCCCGCGCAGCTCTGGTGGCCGGTCTGCCGTGCAGACAATCAGCGGCACGCGCGCTTCGTAGGCTTCAATGACGGCCGGCAGGTAGTTGGCGGCCGCCGTGCCCGATGTGCAGGCCAGCAGCGCTGGGCGGCCACTTGCCTTTGCCAGGCCAAGTGCGAAGAACCCAGCCGAACGCTCATCGATCTGCGAGAAGACGGGAAAGCCCCCGTCGGCTGTCAGCGCGGCGACCAGCGGCGTCGATCGCGAGCCGGGTGAGGTAACTGCACCGGAGATGCCGCAGCGCGCCATTTCGTCGCAGAAAGCGCGCAGCAAAAGGTGGCTGTCGTTGGTTGAGGTCATGATTGTCTTAACGATGGATACGGTTTTACTTCTACACGGGTTTGCTGGCACTTCAGGCAGTTGGGACTCGTTCAGTGCGCAGCTCGACCGTGGACGCTACCGACCACTGGCTGTCGATTTGAGAGGTCACGGTCAGAACGGCGCCGTCCGGCCGATCTCATTCGAGCTTTGCGTGAGTGATTTGCTTGCACTCGCGCCGCGCCGGTTTACCGCTATCGGCTATTCGCTAGGGGGACGGATCGCGCTTCAGCTCGCGTTGGCCGCGCCCGAACGGGTTGAGCGGTTGTTGCTCGTGTCGACCAGCGGTGGAATCGAAGATCGCGATGAGCGCGATGCCCGACTGGCGAGAGACTTAGAGCTCGCCGATCAAATTGAGCGTGAATCCATCGATCAGTTTGCCGACCAGTGGCTCGGAGGATCACTCTTCTGCGATGACGAAGTGCAGGTGAATCGCGACGCACGCAAGCAGATCGAAAAAAACTCGCCAGCCAACTTAGCTTGCGCGCTGCGCGCGTTTAGCGTTGGCCGCATGGAGCCGCTCTGGCCACGCCTGCCTGAAGTTTTGGTTCCGACGACGGTCGTTGCGGGCGAGCTCGACCAGCGATACGTGGCGCTCGCATCAAGGATTAGCAGTGCAATTTCCGGTAGCGAACTCGAGCTCATCCCCGGGGTAGGTCACGCGCTACCGCGCAACGCGCCGGAGCGGCTGGCCGCGCTGGTTTGATAATTGCTCAGGCTTCGGCAGGGCCTACGCCAAGTCCTGAACCAAGCGGTACCGCGATCGAGCCGCCGCTTGGCGCAAGTAAGCCACCGTCGAAACCCTCAAAGCGCTCGAGCGTGGCTAGGCCACAAGGAAGCTCTATCCGTAGCGCCGCAGCAGCGTGGAGCGCAGCGGCGATGCCGACTGGGCCGTCAAGCATCGAAGCGATGTAAACGTCAGCGCCGCTACTGCGTACTAGCGCGGCCTGAGCCAGGAGCGCAGAGACTCCACCAGCGCGACCGAGCTTTAGGCAGACTAAATCAGCCGCGCCGCTGACGAGCGCCCCGCTTTGAGCGGCAGTTTCATCGATCGCGATCGGCGTAGTGGTTTCAGCTTGCAGCTGCTTAACCTGATCGAGGCCGCTGACGGGTTCCTCGACGAATGAGATACCAAACGGTTCGAGCGCAGCCAGCGCAGCTACCGCCTCGTCGACGCCCCAAGCACCATTGGCGTCAATTCGGATCGCCACATTGGGGCCGATTGCGACCCGTACCGCCTCCAACCTTTCGACGTCGCCGTCGCCGCCGACCTTCACCTTTAGCGCCGTGAAGCCGGCGGCAACGGCGACTCTCGCCTGGTCAGCAGCTAAATCCGGAGCGTCAGCGCCGATTACCGCGTTGACAGCGACGTGCGCAAGCGGCTGCGCCGTCAGCAAGGCCGCAAGAGGCAGGCCCTCGCGTTGCCCGGCCAAGTCCCACAGCGCGGTATCGATCGCTGCCAGCGCCTGTGGCAGTGCGTCGGCGCTGCGCGCCGCTTCAAGTAGCTGCGGCCCGGTAGCACTCTTCGGGGCGCTCGCGAGCGCCGCCAACTGGCGCTCGAGGGCGCCCGCACATTGCTCGTCGGTCACACCATCGAACGGCGCTAGCGGAGCCGCCTCGCCCCAGCCAATCATCCCGTGCTCGCCCTGCAGACATACGAGCATCAATTCACGCTCGGTGATCGTTCCGTTGGCGCTGGTGAGCGGTTCGTCAAGCGTCAGTGTGACTTTTTCAAGGTCGGCTTTCATGGCTTGTTCAGCAGCAATCCGATTGTGAGAAGCACGCAGAAGGCAAGCTCAAGGACTCCAGTTCGCGCAAGCGCTGAGTTGAGCGTTGGGCCGTCAGTGTGTGACGCAACGCTTCTTGTCAGAGCCAAGGCCAGCGGAAGGGTCACAAGAACGAGCGTCGGCCAAGCGTTGAAGGAGCCAAGAAGCGACGGCAGCAACGCAGTCGGGTAGGCGAGTAGAACCATCGTCGCGAAGAGCCAGCGCGTCTTGGCCCGCCCTAGCCGGACGGCGAGCGTCTTCTTACCTGCGCGCCGGTCGGTTTCGAGGTCGCGCACATTGTTAACGACGAGGATTGCCGACGCCAGCAGACCGACAGGGACGGCCAGCACGATCGCCTCCCATTCGAGTGATTCACGCTGGACAAAGTAAGAGCCTGTAACGGCAACAATGCCAAAGAATGTGAAGACGAATAGCTCACCGAACCCTTCATATCCGTAAGGCCGAGGACCGCCGGTGTAGAGCACGCCAGCCAGGATTGATGCTGCACCGATGAGCAGCAGAACAGGCCCGGCGATGATGATCAGATAGACGCCGCAGAGGACCGCCATCGAAAAGCTGGCATAGGTGGCGAAAAGGACTTGTTTGGGCGGCACAAGCCCACCTGCGGTAACGCGAACCGGCCCTAGCCGTTCGTCAGTGTCGGCCCCGCGACGCGCATCTGAATAGTCATTAGAGAGGTTGGTACCAACCTGAATGAAGAGTGAGCCAATCGCCGCGGCCACGAATGCAATCCAGTCGAGCGGGCCAACCGTCCAAGCCAACGCAGTGCCGACGAGCACAGGAGCAATGGCAGCGGGGAGAGTCCGCGGCCGCGCAGCAATCAGCCAAATCTGCAGGCTTGAGAGCGAGCCAGGGTTCTTCTGCGTCCGTTCTGTGGTCACTGAGGCTAGGGCCGCTTGGGGAACTTCGAGAAGTCCGGCTTGCGCTTCTCGACGTAGGCATCGCGCCCTTCTTGTGCCTCCTCGGACATGTAGAACAGCAGAGTGGCGTCGCCAGCGAGCTGTTGAACTCCGGCTAGTCCGTCATCGGCAGCATTGAATGAAGCCTTCAACATTCGTAGCGACATCGGCGAAAGCTCAAGCATCTCGTGGCACCACTGAACGGTTTCTTCTTCGAGCGCCTCGAGCTTTACGACGCTGTTGACAAGACCCCACTCAAGCGCTGTTTGCGCGTCGTACTGGCGACATAGGAACCAGACCTCCTTTGCACGCTTCTGGCCAATTTGCCTTGCCAGCAGGCCCGAGCCGAAGCCGCCATCAAAGGAGCCGACGCGCGGCCCGGTTTGCCCAAACTTCGCATTCGCAGCCGCGATTGAAAGGTCGCAACAGATGTGCAGTATGTGGCCGCCGCCAATCGCATAGCCGGCAATCATCGCGACAATTGGCTTTGGGCAGCGGCGCATTTGAATCTGAAGGTCAAGGACGTTGAGCCTGCCAATTCCCTTCTGTCCTAATTCGTCATCACCGATGTAGCCATCGTCGCCACGGATGCGCTGATCGCCCCCCGAACAAAACGCCAGATCGCCCTGACCTGTGAGGATGATCACGCCGACGTCAGTGTCATTCTGAGCGCGGTTAAAAGCTTCACTGAGCTGGAAGAGCGTCTGCGGCCGAAACGCGTTTCGGGTGTCGGGTCGGTTGATCGTGATCTTCGCTATCCCGTCGCCACTTAACTCGTAGCGAATGTCGCTGTAGTCGCCTTCTAGGCGCCATTGCGCAGCCGGCCGGATTGTCGTCTCATCGCTCATAGTGGGGAAAGGCTAGCTTTCTGTCCGTGCACGTAGATGCTTGGCTACCGCGCGCCGCGGCTCAAACGCCGCAAGCGCAGGCAATCAACAACCTTAAGTACGGCGAACTGCTCCTCGAAGCTCAGCACGCAGCGCGCCAGTTGTGTGGGCAAGGCGTGCGAGCTGGCGAGAGGGTGGCCATCGCGCTTGCGCCCGGGGAACAGTTCGCGATCTACTTTCACGCGATCTGGCTACTGGGTGCGATTGTCGTTCCGATTGACCCCGATGCGCCAGCTGACCAGCGATCTGAAAGGACGCGCGACGTGAGCTTTGTGATCGACGCAGCGCTCGATCAGCATGCAGATCCAGCGGCTCAATTGGCGACCACTCACGAGCTCAACGCAGTGGCTGTTGTGGTCTACAGCTCGGGCAGCAGTGGCGCTGCGAAGCCGATCGAACTGACCTACGGCAATTTTTGGTGGAGCGCCGCAGGTTCAGCGGTCGCGCTCGGGCTAAGTGAGGATGAGCGTTGGCTTTGCTGCCTCCCGTGGACACACATTGGCGGTCTCTCAATTCTTGTTCGGGCCGCTATCTACGGCAGCGAGGTCATAGTGCACGCACACTTTGACAAGGCGGCGGTGCTCAACGAACTTGGTAGCGAGAACGGTCCGAGCCTTATCTCGCTCGTACCAACGACGCTCCAGCGCCTCCTCGACGCTGGGCTGCAGGAGCCCCCAACCCTTCGCTGGGTCCTGCTCGGCGGGGGACCGATCCGCGCTGAGCTACTGGAGCGATCAGCGCAGGCCGGCGTCCCGGTCGCTCCGTCGTACGGCATGACCGAGGCCTGCTCACAGGTCTTCACCCGCGGCGCCGCTCTCTTTTGCACGAGCGTCGAACTGAGCGCGAGCGGTGAGATTCTCGTTAGCGGCCCAACGCTCGCTCCCCAGTGCCAGCCCGAGCTCCGCACAGGCGATTTTGGCAGGTGGAGCGAAGCTGGCGAACTCGAGGTCCTTGGCCGTAACTCTGATTTAATCATCAGCGGCGGCGAGAATGTCGCGCCCGAAACCGTCGAAGCCGTGCTTGCCGAGCACCCCGCGGTTACCGATGTAGCTGTTGTCGGGCGTGCGGACGTCGAGTGGGGCCAACTCGTGACCGGAATTGTCGTGGTCGCCGGGAATCAAAAGGTGAGCGCCGAGGAGCTAATTGAGTTCTGTCGACCGAGGCTCGCACCACACGAGCGCCCTAAGCGGATCGAGTTTCGTCAGTCGCTCGGGCGCAGCGCCACAGGCAAGCTGCAGCGACGAGCGCTGTAATCTCTCAGGCTGTGGCGGATCCAGCTGAGCTACGGGGAACGCAGCGCGACCGCTGGGAGGCTGCTGCCCCCGGTTGGGAAGAGCGCGCAGCGACTGTCAGCGCTGCTGGAGCAGCGGTGGCGGACTGGCTCGTGAAAGCCGTAGAGCTGGGCCGTGGTGATCGTGTTCTCGAAGTTGCCGCAGGGCTAGGCGACGTTGGTCTGAAGGCCGCTCAGGTGGTCGGCAGCGGCGGCGAGGTCGTTATCAGCGACGGTGCTGAGGCAATGGTTGCGGGCGCCGCGCGGCGCGCCGAGCAGGTCGGGCTCAGTCAGGTGACGGTCGTACGGATGGAAGCTGAGTGGCTCGACGCAGACGCTGCCAGCTTCGACGCCGTGCTTAGTCGTTGGGGTTACATGCTCGTCGTTGACCCCGAGGCGGCGCTGCGCGAAGCGCGCCGTGTTTTAAAGCCGGGCGGTCAGATTGCGCTCGCCGCGTGGCGGACAATCGACCGCAACCCATGGATGCAGATCGCGCGCGGCGAGTTCGAAGCCCGCGGGTTGACCGCCGCACCCGCGCCCGACACGCCAGACCCGTTTCGCTTTGGGGCCGAGGGCACGATCGCAGAGCTGCTGCACGCTGCTGGCTTCATTGACGTCAATGTTGAGACCGTTGAGCTCGTCTGGCGCCTCGCAAGCCTCGATGATTGGTGGGAGCACATGCAAAGCACATCGAGCATTGTTGGTCGCGCGGCTGCAGAGCTTTCACCGGCTGAGCATTACCAGCTGCGCGAGGTACTCGATCGGCGCTACGGCCGCTTCGTCCAGCCGGACGGGTCGGTTGAACTGCCTGGCAGCACCTGGGTGGCGAGCGCGGAGGCTTAGCCGCGCGGCAAAGCGCCGCGGGACTGTCCTACCATCAGGAGCATGCTTTACAACGAAGACGCTGACCTTTCGCTGCTCGACGAAAAGACTGTTGCCATCATTGGCTACGGCTCACAAGGGCACGCCCACGCGCTCAATTTGAAGGACTCTGGGGTATCCGTGGTCGTGGGGCTGCGCGAAGACTCTGCGAGCGTCGCCCAAGCCGAAGCTGAAGGCCTCGAAGTGATGTCGGTCGCGGACGCAGCCAGCAAGGGCGACCTTGTAATGGTGCTACTTCCTGACGAGCTTCACCACGACATCTATAACGCCGAGATCGCGGATGGTTTGGCGCCCGGCAAGATGCTCCTCTTCGGCCACGGCTTCTCGGTTCACTACGACGAAGTCGAGCCGCCACCTGAGGTCGATGTTGTGCTCGTCGCGCCGAAAGGCCCGGGCCATTTAGTGCGTCGCCAGTTTGTTGAAGGCAGCGGGGTTCCTGGCCTGATCGCAGTCGAGCAGGACGCCACCGGCAATGCGCAACAGCTAGCGCTGGCATACGCAATGGGGATCGGTTGCACGCGTGGTGGCGTGATCGAAACGACCTTTAAGGACGAAACTGAAACCGATCTGTTCGGCGAGCAGGCTGTTCTCTGCGGCGGCGCTAGCGCGCTCGTGCAGGCTGGCTTTGAAACGCTCGTAGAGGCTGGTTACGATCCTCAAATGGCCTACTTTGAGTGCCTCCATGAGTTGAAGTTGATCGTCGACCTAATGTACGAGAAGGGGCTCGCTGGAATGCGCTACTCAATCTCAAATACTGCCGAGTTTGGTGATTACAGCCGCGGTTCGCGGGTCATTAATCAGGCTGTGCGCATGGAGATGAAGCAGATTCTTGGTGAGATCCAGTCTGGCGAGTTCGCTCGCGAGTGGATCGCTGAAAACCGTGCTGGACAGGAGAACTTCCTGCGCATGCGGGCTGAACAAGCCGACACGCAGATCGAGTCCACGGGCGATGAGTTGCGCTCGAAGATGGACTGGATCAAGACCGATTTCTAAGCAAGCGCCAGAGAGCGCCAAGCCAACCGGCAAGGCCGAGATACCTGCCGCGATTAAACCGGGCGACGGTCGCTTTGGCAGTGGGCCGTCAAAGGTCCGTCCCGCGCAGCTTGAAGCGCTCGCGGCCACTGGGTCAGAGCTGCTCGGAACCTCACATCGTCAGCCGGCGGTCATTGACCTCGTTGGACGCGTTCGCGGCGCGTTGACAGAGCTCTTTGAGCTTCCTGACGGCTACGAGGTGCTGCTCGGTAACGGCGGCGCAACAGCCTTCTGGGACGCTGCCACTTTTTCAGTAATTGAAAAGCGCGCGCTGCACCTTGTCTATGGCGAATTCACACGCAAGTTCGCCGATTGCACCAACGCTGCGCGCTTCCTCGCCGATTCGATTGTGATCGAAGCAGAACCTGGTGACGCGCCTGATCCCGTCGCAGCGCCTTCGGCAGACGTGATCGCTTGGGCACACAACGAAACCTCTACAGGTGTGATGGTCGCGGTCGAGCGCCCAGATGACGCGGGCGACGCACTCGTCGTGATTGATGGCACATCCGCTGCTGGCGGACTACCGCTCGAGGCTTCAGAGGCCGACCTCTATTACTTCGCCCCTCAGAAGAGTCTTGGGGCCGATGGGGGGCTTTGGCTCTCCTTCGCAAGCCCGGCGGCGGTCGAACGAATCGAATCTATTGCAGCGGGGGGGAGGTGGATTCCACCATTTCTTTCGCTGAAGATCGCGCTGGATAGTTCGCGCAAGAACCAGACCTACAACACTCCGGCCATCGCAACGCTGTTCCTGCTTGCTGAGCAGCTCGACTGGATGGGCGCGCTTGGGGGGCTCGACGCTTGCGTGGCACGGACCCGCACCTCATCTGACCTTCTTTACGGCTGGGCTGAGGCCTCCGACTTCGCGACCCCCTTCGTCAGCGACCCGAGAAAACGCTCGCTGGTCGTCGGCACCGTCGACTTGGATCGGTCGATCGACGCGGCCGCCGTTGCCGCGGTGCTGCGCGCCAACCGTGTGCTTGATGTTGAGCCGTATCGCAAGCTCGGCCGCAACCAACTGCGCGTGGGGATGTTTCCGGCGATCGAGCCGTCCGACGTTGCCGCGCTAACGCAGTGCATTGATTGGGTTGTCGCGAATGCCAATGTGGGTGTGAACGATGACTGAGCCGAGCTCCGTACTGATCTGCGAGAAGATTGGCGATAGCGGTGTCAGCCTGTTGCGTGACGCTGGTTTTGCGGTCGAGCTTGGCGTCGCTTGGGACCGCGAGAAGCTGCTCGAAAACGTCGGTCGCTTCGACGGCTTGCTGATCCGTTCGGCGACAAACGTTGACGCCGATCTGCTAGACCGCGCGACTAAGCTCAAGGTTGTCGGCCGGGCTGGAGTGGGGGTAGACAATGTTGATGTCGATGACGCCACAAGGCACGGCGTGATAGTCGCCAACGCCCCGGAGTCCAACGTCGTCACCGCCGCCGAGCACACGATGGCGCTACTGCTGTCGCTCGCGCGTAACGTGCCGCAAGCCCACGGCGCACTGACCGAAGGGCGCTGGGAGCGCTCCGAGCACTCCGGTGTCGAACTGCTCGATAAAACGCTCGGCGTGCTTGGCTTCGGCCGCATCGGCCAGCTCGTAGCGAGCCGCGCCCAAGCCTTTGGGATGAAGGTGCTGGCGTTCGACCCGTTCATCGGCGCGGAGCGCTACCGCGAGCTTGGCGTCACGCAAGCAGACAGCCCGGAGCAGCTTTACGCCGAATCGGACTTCATCACGCTGCACCTACCCAAGACACCGGAAACCGAAGGTTGGCTGAACGCCGACGCGTTCGCCCAAATGAAGGACGGAGTGCGGATTCTTAACGTTGCGCGCGGGCAGCTCATCGTCGATCAGGACCTCCAAGAGGCGCTCGACTGCGGCAAGGTAGCTGGCGCGGCGCTCGACGTATTCCAGAGCGAACCGATGACCGAGCACCCGCTCTTCTCGTATCCGAACGTAATCGTCACGCCGCATCTGGGCGCGTCAACGAGCGAGGCGACGGACCGCGCTGGCTACCAGGCCGCTGAACAAGTTGTCGCTGCGCTGTCCGGGGAGGGCGTCACCAGCGCCGTCAACGTTCCCTCAATCGCGCCCGAGGATCTTGAAGTCCTTGGCCCGTTCCTGCCGCTATGCCATGCCCTCGGAAAGCTTGTCTCAGCGATTGCTGAAGGAGGAGCAGTCGATCGAATCGAGGTCGAATACTTCGGCCGCATCGCTGAGCGCGACTGCCGGCCGCTCACAACAAGCGTCTTACTGGGGATGCTTGAAGGACGCACGGACGAAGCCGTCAACGAGGTAAACGCGCCGTCAATTGTTGCCAGGCGCGGGATTGTTGTCTCCGAGACAAGTCGCACCAGCGCTCGTGACTTCACCGAACTTGTTCGCGTGACGCAGGTTTCCGGCGACGAGCGCACGCGTGTAGTCGGAACCACGCTCGGTCGTCGCCACAGGCCGCACCTGCTGGAGCTTTGGGACCGCCGCTTCAACCTTCAGCTCCACGACCATCTCGTGCTGTTCCAGTACGAGGATGTTCCGGGAATGATCGGCCATGTCGGTGGGGTTCTTGGCGAGGCGGGGATCAATATCAATAACGCAGCGGTCGGTTACGACCCCAATGGCGAGGACGACGCGGCGCCAGTCACGCGCGCCGTGATGGTTCTGACGACGAGTACACCGGTGCCAGCAGAGGTTGTCGAGCAAGTTGCAGAGCATCCCGGGATCGTCGCCGGCCGCGCAGTGGACCTTGACTAGCGCGATTGCACTGCGACACCGCTGCAAAACTCGGCTGCTGACTTCGACTACCAACGAATTTTGGCAGTCGTAGGCTGCCACGCAGCCTTCTTGCCCACGCGGGAGGCGCAAAGCGTTTAGAGTCCGTGGGGTGCAAACCGTGAGGGAGAGTTGTGGCTGAAACGGACGTCGCTCTACGCGGGCTAACTAAAAGCTTCGGCGAGCTGATTGCGGTGGATGATGTCGACCTCGATATTCCGAGAGGCGATTTTTTCGCGCTGCTCGGGCCTTCCGGCTGTGGCAAGACGACAACGCTGCGAATGATCGGTGGCTTCGAAGAGCCGACAGCCGGCACGATTGAGCTCGCTGGCCAAGACATCACTCACAAGCCGCCGCACAAACGCGACGTCAACACGGTCTTTCAAAGCTATGCGCTGTTTCCGCACATGACAGTCGCTGAGAACGTTGCCTTCGGGCTGGAGCGAAAGAAAGTAGACAAAGCCGAGCGCAAGACGCGCGTCGCTGAAGCGCTCGACCTAGTTGAGCTCGGCTCGCTTGCCACGCGGCGTCCGGCACAAATGTCGGGAGGCCAGCAGCAGCGAGTGGCGCTCGCGAGGGCGCTCGTTAACCGCCCTCGCGCGCTACTGCTTGACGAGCCGCTTGGGGCGCTTGACCTCCGCCTTCGCAAGCAGCTTCAGCTTGAGCTGAGCCAAATTCAGCGCGATGTCGGGATCACCTTCATTCACGTCACGCACGATCAAGAAGAGGCGATGACGATGGCCGACACGATCGCGGTAATGCGCGACGGTAGGATTGACCAGCTCGGCTCAGCAACGGAGCTTTACGACCACCCGCGGACAGCGTTTGTCGCTAATTTTTTGGGCAATTCAAATTTGATTGACGCCGATGTCGTATCTAGTTTCGGCGCCTTCGCCGAGGTTGATGCCGACGGGGGTGCGCGCCTACGGGTGCCTACCAAGTCGCTTTCGCCGGCCAACCCGGCGAAGATCCGGATTGGCGTCCGGCCGGAGAAGATGACGATTGGGGCAGTCGATGACAGCCCGGCTGTGGGTGGCCCCAATTCACTACTCGGCAACGTCGTCGACGCCGCTTATATCGGTCTGGCAACCCAATACGTCATCCACACTGATGGCGGCGCAGATCTTCAGGTTTTTGTGCAGAACAGCGCCAATCAAAAAAGCGCTTTAGATGAAGGCGATCGGGTTGTCGCTAGCTGGGATCCAGAACACACATTTGTTGTCGAAAGGGAGGAAGCACATGCCGGATGAATCACTAGATCATTTCTTCGATCGGCTCGTTAGCGGTGAACCGATCTCACGGCGCTCGGTACTGCGCAGAATGGCCGCCAGCGGAATTGCGGTCGGCAGCGCGAGCGCGTTTCTTGCTGCCTGTGGAGGCGTCGAGGGCAGCGGCTCAGGGAAAGAGGAGGTCGATACCAGCAATGTAAATCATCCAAAAGCGCCGATTGGCACGCTCGTCTTTTCAAATTGGCCGCTTTACATCGACGAAAAGGTGATCCCCGGCTGGGAGAAGGCAAACGACGCGAAGATGCGCTATCTCGAGGACTACAACGACAATGAAGAGTTTTACGCCAAGGTCCGCCAAGAGCTCGAGCAGGGGCAGGGCATTGGCCGTGACCTCGTAGCTCCAACCGACTGGATGGCCGGCCGCTGGATCGACCAAGGATATGCGATTCCGATCGACAAAAAGAACGTGCCGAACGCGAAAAATCTGCTGCCAAGCCTGCAGAACCCGCCATTTGACAAGAACCGCGACTTCACCCTGCCGTGGCAGTCAGGCATCACCGGCATCGGCTATGACCCGAAGAAAACGGGCCGCAAACTGAACAGCATCAACGATCTGTTCGATCCCGAGTTCAAGGGTCGGATTTCGATGTTCAGTGAGTGGCGCGACTCGGCCGGGCTTGTAATGCTCGGCCAAGGCGTCGATCCGAGCAAGGCAACAAAGGCGCAGTGCTCAGCGGCGATCGAAAAGATCAACGAAGAGAACGAGAAGGGGCAGATCCGCCGATTCACCGGTAACGACTACACGAAGGATCTCGCCGCCGGCAATCTCTGGGCCTGTGTCGCTTGGTCCGGCGATCTCGTTCAGCTCGAGGCCGACAACCCAAGCCTTGAGTTTCTCGTTCCTGATGACGGCGGGATGAGCTGGTCGGACAACATGCTGATCCCGCAGGAGGCTAAGACACCGTACGGCGCTGAAACATTCATGAACTACGTCTACGACCCGGTTGCAGCTGGAGTTATTGCCGAGTACGTCAACTACTTTTGCCCCGTCGCCGGCGTTCAAGAGCTCGTCGCGAAGAAGAATCCTGAGCTGGCGAAAAACCAGCTGATCTTCCCCGACAAAGCGACGCTCGACAAGCTCTACGCTTATCCGTCGCTCAGCGCGGCGGACGAGCGCGAGCTGACCGCGCAGATGCAGAAGGTGACAGGGGCGTGAGTTTGGGCGGGGAGGCGGCAGCCCCCCGCGGTCAGGCGGGGGGCTGGCTGACGCTGCGGCGGCGCAAGAGTTTGCTGCCACTGGCGTTAGTGCTCCCTGGCCTGCTCTGGCTAATTATTTTTTATGCCGTTCCGATCCTCTCGCAGCTCTGGATCTCACTGCAGACTGGGAACCCCGATGACGGTTTCGCGCAGACTTGGAATTGGGCTATCTACGCCGATTCGATCTCCGAGTATTCAGAGCAGATGCTGCGTTCGCTTCAGTACGCTGGCACGGCGACAATCGCCTGCTTCATCATCGGCTTTCCGCTCGCCTACTTCATCGCCTTCAAGGCCGGGCGCTGGCGCAATCTTTTCTTGCTTTTGGTGGTGCTGCCGTTCTTCACCAGCTTGATCGTCCGCACCGTCGCTTGGCAGACGATCTTGACCGACGATAGTTGGATCACGAACGCGCTTAAAACGATCGGCTTGGTTCCCGAAGATGGGCGTCTGCTGGCCACGAGCTTCGCCGTGATCGCCGGCATTACCTACAACTTCCTGCCCTTCATGGTATTACCGCTTTATGCCTCGCTGGAGCGGATGGATCGCACTTTGGTCGAAGCTGCTACGGACCTCTACGCCAGCCGTTGGACTGCCTTTCGCAGGATTACCTTGCCGCTCGCTGGGCCGGGAATCTTTGCTGGAGTTCTGCTTACGTTCATCCCCGCTATTGGCGACTACATCAACGCCCAGCTGCTGGGAACATCGCAGCAATACATGATCGGCAACGTTATTCAGTCGCAGTATCTGGTTGTCCGTGAGTACCCAACGGCGGCAGCGCTCTCTTTCATCATGATGCTTGTCGTACTAGTCATCATCGCCGTCGCGGCACGCTTCATCGGTACTAAAAGACTCTCTGAGGCGGCCGTCGCGTGAGGACTCCGCTCGATCGCTTGCGGGATGGATTGCTCGGCGTTTGGTCGTTCGGCGCCGTTCTCTTCTTGTTCGTGCCGATCTTCGTCATCGTGCTCTTCTCATTCAATGACAATCAAGGCCGTTTCAACTTCACATGGCAGGGCTTCACATTGCGCCACTGGACCGATCCGTTCGGCGTCGAAGGGCTTCAACAGGCGTTCGTCACGTCAATTGGCCTCGCCGCCCTAACCACAATCATTGCAGTGGTTTTGGGGGTTTGCGTAGCACTTGCGCTGGTTCGCTACAAGTGGCGTGGGCGCGTGGCCGCCGGCGGCCTTGTCTTCCTGCCGCTGGCAACGCCGGAGGTCGTCCTCGGTGCGGCGCTGCTGGGCTGGTTCCTGACACTTGGCTTAATTCGTGGCTTTGTAACGCTCGTGATCGCCCACGTAATGTTCACGCTTGGCTACGTCGTGATCACTATTCGAGCCCGGCTGGAAGGAATGGACGTCCACATCGAAGAGGCAGCGATGGACCTCGGCGCCAATCAGTGGACGACGCTTCGAAAGATCACACTGCCGCTGCTGGCCCCAGGGATTGCTGCCGCTTCGCTGCTCTGTTTTGCGATTTCAATCGATGACTTTGTGGTAAGCAACTTCAACGCCGGTCAAACGGTCACCTTCCCACTCTTCGTTTACGGAGCCGCGCGGCAGGGCGTTCCACCGCAAGTCAATGTGCTCGCTACCGCGATGTTGCTCTTCGTCGTGCTGCTGATGTTCCTCAACCTCGGCTTCCAACGTCGCGCCGCCCGGCGCCAAAACCGTGACATTGAGCCCACCCCTGCGCTAGGCCTGTAGGTCGAACCGTTGCGGCTCGCGGCGTGGTCGCTTGCTAATCTGGAAGTGCATGTCGAATAGCTTGCTCATTCGCCGTCTTCTCCTCCCCCCCCGGGGGGAATAACGCGCTGGCGGCCGCGTAGCCGCGACAGAAGACGAAGACGTAACAGGTAAGAGCAAGTAGAAGGAGGTTTCGGCATGGATCCCAATCAGGTATTAATTTTTGACACGACGCTGCGAGATGGCGAGCAGTCACCTGGAATCTCGCTCAATACGGAAGAGAAACTTGAGATCGCTCAGCAGCTCGCGCGGCTTGGCGTCGACGTGATTGAGGCCGGCTTTCCGATCGCTTCACCAGGCGACTTTGCGGCCGTACGAGAGATTGCCCGCCAGGTAGAAGGGCCGATCATTTGCGGCTTGGCGCGCGCTAACGCGGCCGATATTGATCGTGCGTGGGAGGCGGTCAAGGAATCGCAGCGGCCACGGATTCACACCTTTGTTTCCACCTCTGAGATTCACATTGAGCATCAGATGCGCAGCAGTCACGACGATGTCCGCGGTTTGGCGCGGGCCTCCGTCGCCCAGGCTCGCGCGCTTTGCGACGACGTTGAGTTCTCACCGATGGACGCAACACGCGCCGATGTTGACTTCACGGCTGAGGTCTGTCAGATCGCAATCGACGAGGGTGCAACGACGATTAACATTCCCGATACGGTCGGTTACACGATGCCGGAGGAGTACACGCGATTCCTTGAAGGCCTTTACACCGCAGCGCCCGGGCTGCGTGACGTGATCCTCTCGACTCACTGCCACAACGACCTTGGCCTCGCTGTCGCTAATTCGTTTGCAGGGGTGCTCGCCGGCGCGCGGCAGGTTGAGTGCGCGATCAACGGAATTGGTGAACGCGCGGGCAACGCGGCGCTCGAAGAGTTTGTGATGTTGGTGAGTACGCGCGCTGCCGACCTCGATGGCCTTTACACCGGCGTTAAAACAACTGAGCTTTCTCGTGCCAGTCGCTTAGTGTCGCGCTTGACCGGATATGCAGTCCAGCCTAATAAGGCAATTGTTGGCCGCAACGCGTTCGCGCACGAATCGGGTATTCACCAAGACGGTGTGCTGAAGGAGCGAACCACGTTTGAGATCATGGATGCAACCTCAGTTGGTCTTGACGCAAATCAAATTGTTCTTGGCAAGCACTCTGGACGCCACGCACTCCAGCAATCGTTAGAGGAGCTCGGCTACACGGTTGATGGCGCCGCGCTGAACGCCGCCTTCAAGCGCTTCAAGGATGTCGCCGATAAGAAAAAGCAGGTCACCGCGCTCGACCTTGAAGCGCTGGTTGGAGACGAGCTCCAACAGGAGGCAGGCTTTGCCTTGGAGTCGTTCGAGCTGACCGACAAGAGTGGCGAGCAGCCGCGCGCAAGCGCCACCGTGACAATGCCCGACGGTTCCAGTGCGACTGGCAAGGCAACGGGGGACGGCGCCGTTGACGCTGTTTTCCATGCGATCAACGCGGCGACCGGGATCGACGTCAAGCTGCGCGACTTCCGCGTTGACGCCGTAACCGCTGGGCAAGACGCGCTCGGCGAGGTACACGTGATGATTGAGCGCGAAGGCCAGGCTGCGTCGGGGCGCGCAGTCGCGACCGACATCATCGAAGCCGCAGCGCGCGCCTACATGCGCGCGCTGACGCTGGCAACGCGGCGGCTCGACGGTGATGACCCGACCAGCGAACGCCCGACCGCGGTACCGTGACGGCCGTGAATCGAACTCAATCCGAACCAACCACGCTGTTCGAAAAGCTCTGGGCGGCGCACGAAGTGACCGAGGGCTTGCTTTACATCGATCTGCACCTCGTCCATGAGGTAACTAGCCCGCAGGCGTTCGACGGCCTCAGGCTCGCCGGGCGCACACTGCGTCGCCCTGACAGAACGATCGCCACCGCCGATCACAACGTCCCGACCGACGGCACGCCGACTGCCGCGCGGATCAAGGATCAGCTCAGTCGCGTTCAGGTCGAAACGCTGGAGGCCAACTGTGCCGAGTTCGGCGTTCCGATCTATTCGCTGGGCTCAGAGCATCAAGGCATTGTTCACGTGATAGGCCCCGAGCTTGGTCTCACTCAGCCAGGAATGACAATCGTCTGCGGCGACAGCCATACAGCCACCCATGGCGCGTTCGGCGCACTTGCGTTCGGAATCGGCACGAGCGAGGTCGAGCACGTATTGGCCACGCAGACACTCGTTCAGCGCAGGCCTAAGTCAATGCGGATCCGCTACGAAGGCGAGCTCGGCTATGGCGTAACCGCGAAGGATCTGATTCTGGCGACGATCGGCCAAATTGGCGTCGAAGGTGGCGTCGGCCACGTAATCGAATTCGCCGGGCCCGCTATCGAGTCGCTTTCGATGGAAGGCCGAATGACGATCTGCAACATGACGATCGAGGGCGGCGGCCGTGCCGGAATCATCGCCCCCGACCAGACGACGTTCGATTTCGTAGAAGGGCGCCCAGGGGCGCCAACTGGCGACGACTGGGAGAGGATGGTCGAAACTTGGAAAACGCTGCGTAGCGACGACGGAGCAAGCTTCGACGTCGAGCACGTAGTCGATGTGTCGGCGATTAGCCCGCAGGTCACCTGGGGCACAAACCCAGAGATGGTGATCGGCGTCGGTGGGAAGGTCCCTCAGCCAAGCAGCGACGGCGATCAGCGCGCGCTCGACTACATGGGGCTTGAAGCCGGCACACCGGTCGAAGAAATCACGCTAGACCGGGTGTTCATAGGTTCTTGCACCAATTCGCGGATCGGTGACCTGCGCGCTGCTGCCGCGGTCATCAAGGGGCGCAAAGTAGCTGATTCGGTCCACGCGATGGTTGTCCCTGGTTCAGTGCAGGTGAAGAAACAGGCCGAAGACGAAGGGCTCGACAAGATCTTCAGAGAGGCCGGATTTGACTGGCGTGGCGCTGGCTGCTCGATGTGTCTCGGGATGAACCCAGACATTCTTCAGCCACAGGAGCGCTGCGCTTCGACCTCTAATCGCAACTTCGAGGGTCGTCAGGGGCGAGGAGGCCGAACCCACCTAGTTAGCCCTCAGATGGCCGCGGCGGCGGCGATCGAAGGCCGATTCGTTGACATTCGAAGCTGGGGGGAGGATCAATAATGGAGCCGATCGATGTGATCGAAGGTAAAGTTTCATTCCTCGACCGCGACGACGTAGACACCGATCAGATCATCCCGAAGCAGTTTCTCAAGCGGATTGAGCGCACAGGGTTTGGTGAGTTTCTCTTTCACGACTGGAAGCAGGAACAGGGTTGGGAGCTGGCGCCTCATCCGATTCTCGTCGCAGGCAGAAATTTCGGCTGCGGCTCATCACGCGAGCACGCCCCGTGGGCACTTGAGGATTACGGCTTTCAGGCAATCATTGCGCCTTCGTTCGCGGACATCTTTTTTTCAAACTCAACGAAGGTTGGTTTGTTGCCAGTCGCACTGAGCCCCGAGCAGTGCGAAGCGATCGCGGAGGCCGGTTCGGCGCGGATCGATCTCGATGCTCAGCAGGTCAGCTACGGCGACGGTCAGGTCGCGCGCTTCGAGATTGACGCAGAGATTAAGCGCCGGCTCCTCGACGGGCTTGACGATATCGCGCTGACAATGTTCGAAACCGAGCTGATCGATGCCTACGAATCGACGATGGAGCGCCACGGCCCAGTGACGACGGCGCTATGAGCGGCGCAGCCCAGATTGCGCTGCTCCCTGGCGACGGGATTGGACCCGAGGTCATAGCGGCGACGGTTGAAGTTTGCGAAGCACTCTGCCCAGGCGAGTACCAATTCGAACCACACGTCTTTGGTGGGGCGTCAATCGATGCCAGCGGCGTCGCGATGACAGAGCAGACGCTCGCAGCCTGCCGCGCCGCCGACGCGGTGTTGCTGGGCGCTGTCGGCGGCCCGAAGTGGGACAGCACGGATGCCAACGCGCCGCGGCCCGAACAAGGGCTGCTCGGTCTGCGAAAGGGCCTCGGCCTCTACGCCAACCTTCGTCCGGTCAAGCCATCTGAGGCACTGCTCGATGCCAGCCCGCTGCGCGAAGAGCGAATCGTCGGAACCGATCTTCTGGTTTTGCGTGAACTGACTGGCGGGATTTACTTCGGCGAAAAAAAGCGGACCGAAACGATGGCTAGCGACCTCTGCGAATACAGCGTCGGTGAAATTGAGCGGATCACTCGAGTTGGTTTCGGGGCGGCCCGCTCAAAAGTCACAAGCGTCGACAAGGCGAACGTCCTCGAAACGAGCCGGCTTTGGCGTGAGGTCGTGACACGCGTTCACGCGGAAGAATTCCCTGAGGTCGAGCTCGAGCACGTGCTCGTCGACAACGCCGCGATGCAGCTGATTTCGCAGCCCGCGCAGTTCGATGTGATTCTGACCGAAAATCTCTTCGGTGACATTCTCAGCGATGAGGCGGCGATGATTACTGGTTCGATTGGCATGCTGCCATCCGCGAGCATCGGCAACCCTGACGGTCCGGGGGTCTTTGAACCCGTCCATGGGTCAGCGCCCGACATCGCCGGGACGGGGCTCGCCAATCCGCTGGCAACGATTCTCTCGCTAGCGATGATGATGCGGCACGGCTTCGGCCGCGAGGCCGAAGCAAGCGCTGTAGAATCGGCGGTCTCTGCTGCATTAGCATCTGGTCTGCGGACCACAGATCTGGGCGGCAGCGCGACAACGGAGCAGGCGACCGCCGCAATCTTGGCCGAGCTCGTTTAGGTCGTAGACACAGGAGCTATTGGTGGAACAGAGCGAATTTATCTGGATGAACGGCGAAGTTGTGGCTTGGGAAGAGGCCCAGGTCCACGTCCTCACACATGCCCTCCATTACGGGACCTCGGTTTTCGAAGGCGTCCGCTGCTACGACACTGAGATTGGGCCAGCGATCTTCCGCCACCAAGATCACATCGACCGGCTGTTCCGCTCGGCGCAGGCCTACTTCATGGAGATTCCATTCAGCGCCGAACAAATACGAGCCGCAACACTTGATCTCATCAGCCGCAATCAGCTCCGTTCGTGTTATATCCGTCCAATCGCTTACCGCGGCTATGGCTCAATGGGTCTGTTCCCGCTGGCTGTCGACGTCGACCTAACAATCGCCGTTTGGGAGTGGGGGCTATACCTTGGCGAAGATGGCAAGCGTGACGGTATCCGCGCAAAAATCTCGAGCTGGCGGCGGATCAGCCCCGAAACGCTGATTCCATACGCTAAGGCCGGAGGTCAATACCTCAACAGCATCCTTGCCAAGGTCGAGGTGCACAAAGCTGGCTATGACGAAGCGATCCTGCTCGATCACGTCGGCAATGTGTGCGAGGGCACTGGGGAGAACATCTTCGTAGTGCGCGACGGAGTTATTTCCACGCCGCCAATGACCTCCTCAATCCTCGAAGGAATCAGTCGCGATTCAATCATCAAGATCGCTTCAGACATGGGGCATGAGGTTGTTGTGCGGGAAATCGCAGCGGATGAACTGGCGATCGCGGACGAGATCTTCCTAACTGGTACCGCTGCCGAGATGGTGCCCGTGCGCGAACTTGACGACCGCCCCGTCGGTACTGGCCAGCCGGGCGAGATTACGAAGGCACTGCTCGCTGTTTACGAGGATGCCCTCCACGGGCGTGACGAGCGGTACCGAGACTGGCTCGACCCTGTGCCGGCGAGCGCACTCCCCAGCTAATGAACACGACAATCCAGCTTTATGACGCAACCCTCCGAGACGGAATGGGCGGCGGTGGAATGAGCTTGACGGCGCAGGAAAAGCTGCGTGTTGTTGAGCGGCTCGACGCGCTCGGTGTCGACATGATTGAAGCCGGCTTTCCTTCGTCGAACCCTAAGGAGGCCGAGCTCTTCGAGTTGCTCGCAGCCCAGCCACTCGAGCACGCCGAGATCGTCGCCTTCGGCATGACGCGCCGGCGCGAAAGCGCGGCGAAGGACGACGAAGGCCTGAAGGTCCTGGCGGCGTCGATTGCCCCGATCGTGACGCTGGTCGGCAAATCTTCGATGCTCCACGTTGAGAAGGTGGTCCGCGTATCGGCCGACGAGAACTTGGCAATGATTTCTGAATCGATCGCGTTTCTTGTCGGCGAGGGCAAGCGTGTTCTCTTCGACGCCGAGCACTTCTTCGACGGATGGCGAGCAGACCCCGTCTACGCAATCGCAACCCTCCGCGCGGCCGCTGACGCAGGAAGCGAACGGCTCGTGCTTTGCGACACCAACGGGGGCTCAATGCCAAGCCAGGTAACAGCTGCAGTTACTGCAGTGCGCGGTGCTATTCCGGAGATTGCGATCGGTATTCACACTCACGACGATGGCGGCTGCGCGGTCGCGAACTCGCTGGTCGCGATAGAGGCTGGGGCGACGCAGGTACAAGGGACGATCAATGGCATCGGCGAGCGCACGGGCAACGCCAACCTCGTCACGATTATTGCCGACCTGCAGATGAAAATGGGAATCGAAGTTCTGCCTGAAGGCCGCCTCGCGAAGCTGACTGAGACCGCCCATTTCGTCGACGAGCTGCTCAATCGCACGCCGAACCCTTCCCAGCCTTACGTCGGTAAGCATGCTTTCGCGCACAAAGCGGGAATGCACGCCGCTGGCGTCAGCGCCGATTCGAGCACTTTCGAACACGTCGAACCGGGCTCTGTTGGCAACCGCAGCGACGTGATTGTTTCTGAGCTCGCCGGCCGAGCGACGATCGCCGATAAGGGCAGCAGCGCTGGCTTAACTCTCGACGATGCAACAAGTGCGCGCATCGTCGAACGAGTCAAAGAGCTTGAGCACATGGGGTACCAGTTTGAAGCGGCTGATGGTTCCTTTGAGCTGCTGATGCGGCGTGAGTCAGGCAATTACACGCCGCTATTCGACCTTGAGGGTTGGCGTGTCACGGTGGAGCAGCAGGCCGGTGGCGAGGTTGTCAGCGAGGCAACGATCGCGATATCGATCGGCGAGCAGCGATACGAGCGCACTGCAAGCGGCAACGGCCCTGTCAACGCGCTCGACAGCGCGCTGCGCAGCGCGGTAACTGAGGTTTACCCCGAGGTAGGCCAAGTAGAGCTAGTCAATTATAAAGTCCGAATCCTCGACGAGAGCCACGGCACCGACGCCGTTACCCGCGTCCTGATTGACGCGTCGGATGGGGAGGATGTCTGGGGGACGATCGGCGTTGGTGAGAACGTGATTGCTGCGTCCTGGCAGGCGCTTGTCGACTCGCTCGAGTTCGGGCAACAGCAAGGCCGCCGCGAAGGTAAGGGCTAGCAGTGAGTGAGGCGATTCCTCTCGCCCAGCCCGTAATTGACGCCGAGGAAGAACAGGCGGTGCTTGAGGTCCTGCGCTCCGGGCAACTTTCTCTAGGCTCGCGCGTGCCGGCTTTCGAACAGGCCTTCGCCGATCGCGTCAACGCGCCACACGCAAGCGCCGTTTCGAGCGGAACGGCCGGTCTTCAATTGGCACTTCGGGCCGTCGGCGTGAGTGACGGCGACGAGGTAATAACTTCGCCGCTTTCATTCGTCGCCAGCGCCAACGTTTGCGTGATGGAGCGAGCCAAGCCGGTATTCGCCGATATTGACCCCGTGACGCTGACGCTCGATCCTGCTGCGGCCGCCGCCGCAGTAACGGAGCGCACGACAGCGCTGCTACCAGTTCACATCTTCGGCTATCCCACCGCGATGGTGCAACTGGAGGCGCTTGGCTTCCCAATTGTTGAGGACGCCTGCGAGGCGCTGGGTGCGACTTACGCTGACGGAACCGCCGTTGGAGGCCGTGGCCATCCAGCGATCTTCGGGTTCTATGCCAATAAGCAGATCACGACCGGGGAGGGCGGCATGGTCACGGTCGGTGACGCGGCAATCAAGCAGCGGATTGACTCTGAGCGCAACCAAGGCCGCGCACCAGACAGTGACTGGCTTGATCACCAGCGGCTGGGCTTTAACTTTCGGCTCAGTGACATCGCCTGCGCCCTCGGCATTGCCCAGCTCGCGCGGCTCGATCAGATGCTCGCTGGGCGCCAGCGCGTTGCCGAGCTCTATTACGAGGGGCTGGCCGACGTTGAGGGGCTGACGCTGCCCTGCGCCGATCGCGGCGAGGAGCGCCGTGGCTGGTTTGTTTTTGTCGTCCAGCTACCAGATGCTGTTGACCGCGACGACACAATTCGAGCGCTCGCCGATCAGGCGATTCAAAGCAAGCCATACCTTCCCGCGATCCATCTAATGTCCTACTACCGCGAGCAGTTTGGCCATCAGGAGGGCGAGTTTCCCGTCTGCGAGGCGGTTGCGGCGCAGTCGGTGGCGCTGCCATTTTTTCCGCAAATGACCGCTGGCCAAGTTGAACGCGTCTGTGCAGCGCTGCGCCAGGCGCTCGCGCAGACCTAGACTCGGCGGGCAATGAATCGCTTTAGCGAACCGCCGGACCCTGATTTCGACGCGATCAACCGTTCGCTCGACGTCGATCGCCGACTTTGGCCGTTTGACGTTGCGCAGTCGCGCGCGCACGTTGCAATGCTCGCGGCGCAGGGAATCATTACTCCCGAAGACGCTGGAACCATCACCGACGCGCTCGCTGACGTCGCGAAAGAGCTCGAGTCTGGGCAGTTCTCGTTCGAGCAGAGCGACGAAGACATACACATGGCAATTGAACGTCGTGTCAGCGAAATAGCTGGGGAGGCGGGGGGGCGCATCCATACAGCACGCTCGCGCAATGATCAGGTGGCCACCGATTTGGTTCTTTTCACGCGCCAAGCCGCCTCGGACAGCATCACCGCGATCGAGCGTTTGATGACTGCTTTGGTGGCGACTGCGGAAGAGCACATCGATTGGCCACTACCTGGCTACACGCACCTGCAGCGAGCGCAGCCCGTATATCTCTCGCACCATTTGTTGGCCTACGTCTGGATGCTCGAACGTGATCGCCAGCGCTTCCAGTTCGTGGCCACGCAGTGCGGTCTGCTGCCACTGGGCTCCGGCGCGCTGGCCGGCGTGAACTTCGACACCGATCGCGATCAGATTGCCGATCAGCTCGGTTTCACCGGCGTGACAGCCAATTCGCTGGACGCCGTCAGTAACCGCGATTTTATCGTTGACGCCCTTTCAGCCGCTGCTCTCTGCGCTACGCACCTCTCGCGGCTCGGCGCCGAACTTGTGCTTTGGTCGAGCCAAGAGTTCGACTTTGTCGAATTGCCAGACCGATGGACCAGCGGCTCCTCGTTGATGCCGCAGAAGAAGAACCCTGATGCCGCGGAATTGTTGCGGGCAAAAGCGCCCCGTGTTGTTGGCGACCTTAGTTCCTTCCTTGGCGTTCTCCACGCCCTGCCACTCGCCTATAACAAAGATACGCAAGAAGATAAGGAGTACCTATTTGACGCCGTTGACACGGTGGCGTTAGTGCTCGCTGCGGCGACGGGAATGATCGAAGGCGCGACGTTCAATCGCGAGCGAATGGCAGCGGCGGCAGCAGACGGAATGATTGCCGCCACCGATCTTGCTGACCTACTAGTTCGGCGCGGGGTTCCGTTCCGGCAGGGTCACGCGCTGGTTGCTCAGATCGTTCGAAAGACGCTGGCCGACGGACGCCAGCTGAGCTCCCTGACGCTCGAGGAACTCCAAAGTTACAGCCCGCAGCTTGATGATGAAGCGCTCGCCCTGCTTGCTCAAGATGGCTGGCTTGAGTCGAAGGCAAGTGCAGGCGGTACTGCTTTGGTGCGGGTCCGTGAGCAGCTCGCCGCCGCGCGGCAGCTCTTGAGCTAGGCGCGTTCTACCTATCCGGACGGCGCCGCGGTACCACCACCGCCGCCCGACGGTTGAGTGGGGGTTGGCGCTGGCGCTGGCGTGGGTGCTGGCGTGGGCGCTGGCGATGGGCGTGGGTTACCGCCACCGCCACCGCCACCGCCTGTAGCGCCATTAGGTGAGTTCCCGCCGCCATCACTGGGAGAGCCTGATCCGCTGGAATCCAGCGTGCTGAGCGGCGGCGTTGAACCAGCTTCCCCAGAGTCTCTTGCCGCAGCGCGGTTCCGAAGAATGCCTTCAACCTGGATCACAAAGTCATGCCAAATTTGCGCGGGGAAAGTGCCCCCGGCAACTGGATCGCCGAAGTACTCAGTCTTCATCGCTTGGGTGCGGTCCGCGTAGCCAACCCAAACCGCGATCGTGTAACGGTCGGTGAAGCCGGCGAACCACGCGTCACCAAAGTTCTCAGTAGTCCCGGTCTTCCCCGCAGCAAAGCCTCCGTACTGGGCTCGGCGCCCGGTACCGGAGGTCACGACGGTCTGCATCTGTTGCGTAACCAGCTGGGCTAATTTCGGAGTTAGTACTCGCTTATCGCGAGTTTTATTGCGGGCGATTAATTCGTCGGTCGAGACGTCTCTTACGTCGCGAATGCCGACGGGGCCGCGGTTGGGCGCACCGAGCGATCCAGAAACGAGCCGGCCACCAGCGGCGAAGCTTTGGTACGCATGGGCCCAGTCCAACACCGAAACTCCCTGCCTGAAGGCCCCGAGCGTCATCGCTGGGTTTGTCGAAACCGGCGAACGGACACCCATGTTCGTAATCAGTTTCGAGATGCGGCGCGTGCCCGTTTCAATACCCGCCGCTGCAAAGACCGCATTATCGGAAACCGTTAGCGCTGAGCCAAGGTCGCGCGTACCGGAGTACGACTTGTCGAAGTTGTTGACCGTGAACTTCTCACCGTCATCGCCGGGAACGTTGAAGACCCGCTTGCGCGACTCCCAGACTGAGCCGAGGCCAATTCCCTTGCGCAGTGCGGCCGCAAGAATAAACGGCTTCACGGTCGACCCCGGCTGGCGTTGCCCCTGAGTCGCGAGGTTGAAAGGGCGCTCCACGTAGTCACGGCCACCAATCATTGCTTTGACCTCGCCGGTTTTATTGTCGATGACCACGAGCGCTGCAGATGGGCCATTGGGGTCGGAAAGATTCTGATCGACCGCCTGCTGCGCGGCTTGCTGGAGGTCAAGGTCAAGCGTCGTGCGGACGCGCAACCCGCCCTCAAAGGCGCGTCGAGCGCCGAAGTGGTCGACCAGTTGTTGGCTGACCCAAGTTGTGAAATAAGGCGATTTCGTGTCGACTGATGGCGAGACGACCAAGGCTGGTAGCCCTTCAGCTCGAGCCTGCTCGTATTCATCGTTCGAGATTCGTCCTTGATCGCGCATCTTGCCCAGCACGAGGTTTCGGCGCGTCAGCGCCGCCTCAGGGCGGGCGACGGGGTCGAAAGCTGATGGGTTCGCGATTACGGCCGTTAGCAGCGCCGCCTCGGCGGCATTCAGTTCGGCCGCACACGGCCTCTCCTTGACGCCGCAGCCGACGTGGTTAGCGTCGCGGCCAAAGTAGACGCGTGCGGCCGATTCAATTCCGTAGGCGCCATTACCGAAGTAGATTGAGTTCAGATACTCGCTGAGGATTTTCTCTTTCGACCACTTGCGAGTGAGGTGGTAAGCGAGCGCCGATTCACGAAGTTTCTGTGGCACCGTCCGTTCCGCTTGGGCGCCAAGCGCGTTCTTGACGAACTGCTGAGTGATCGTTGAGCCGCCTTGGCGAGCGCCGCCCTTGAGTGTGTCCTGGACAAACGCGCGCATAATGCCACGCGGGTCGACGCCGTTGTTGCCATAGAAGCGCTGATCTTCGACGGAGATAACGGCGTTGCGCATAAACGGCGAAATCTCAGAGTAGGGAATCAGAACGCGGTTGCGACTACTTTTCAGGATCCCAAGCGGACGCCCCAGCGAGTCGAGCAGCACAGAGTTGCGCGCAGTCAAAAAGCCATTCCGGCTCTGAAGGCTCGGCAGCTCAGCAGCGACGGCCATCATCATTCCAAAGACGGTTGAAACGATTGCTAGCGCGATCAGCGGAAGCGCAATGAGCATTAGCCGCAGGCGCTTGACGCGGGGCTTGCGAATACGCGGCCCCCGTGGTTGCGGATCCTCGGCAACGTCAGCTGTTTGGGTCTCTTCGATCTCTTCAGTCATCTGTCGCTTCTGAGGCAATCGCGCACAAAAAGGCGGCAAGAACAGCATTCGACTCCGCCGGCTGCGACCAATAGGGAATGCGTCCTGCTCTGTACTCAGACTAGCATTGCCCGTAATGGAAACCGCCGGTTCAAAATCCGCTCAACTGACTGCTAACGCTGCGGCCGATCTCCCGGCCGGCGCGCTGCAAGCCAAGCTAGAGCAAGCGAAGAAGGAGGGCAGGCAGCTGCGAGTCAAGCTCGGTTTAGATCCGACCGCCCCCGACATTCACCTCGGTCACACCGTCGTGCTGACCAAATTGCGGGAGTTCCAAGATCAAGGCCACCGCGTAGTTCTGATTGTCGGGGATTACACGGCGAGGGTTGGGGATCCGAGCGGCCGGTCAGAGACGCGCCCCGTGCTCAGCGCAGACGAGATCATCAGTAACGCGAGCAGCTACGAAGCTCAGGCGGGACGAATTCTGGATCAGAACCCCGAGCTTTACGAGCTCCGTTACAACAGCCAGTGGCTCGATATGCCAGTGACAGATCTGCTCGCGCTGATGCGGACGACCACCGTGGCGCAGTTGCTTGAGCGCGAGGACTTTTCGTCCCGCTATAAGGCCGGTTCACCGATATCGGTTATGGAGCTGCTCTATCCGCTGATGCAGGGCTACGACTCAGTCGCGGTCGAAGCGGACGTTGAGATCGGTGGGACTGACCAGACGTTCAACATTCTGCTTGGGCGCGACATACAGCGGCAGTACGCGATGGCGGAGCAAGTCGCCCTCACGATGCCGATCCTAACCGGAATCGACGGCGTCGAGAAGATGTCGAAAACCAAGGGCAACGAAATTTCGATCGAGTCAAGCGCCGATGAAATGTTTGGCCGGACGATGCGCCTTCCGGACGAGGCGATGGCTAGCTGGTTCGATCTGCTGGCGATTCCGGCTGCACCGGCGGGAGCTGGGCCACGCGATGTAAAAGTGTTTCTTGCAAAGGCGATCGTTGAGCGCTTCCATGACCTCGCCGCGGCCGACCGGGCCGAGGCTCAGTTCGTCAGCCAGTTTGTGGAGCACGAGCTGCCGGAACAGGTTGATGTTTTCATTCTGGACGCCTCCGAGGGCGCGGTTCACCTACCGATGGCGTTGGCTGAAGCGTTTGGGATCTCGCGCTCGGAGGCCCGCCGGCTGCTCGGCCAAGGTGGCGTGAAGCTCAATGGCGAGGTGGTATCAGGCGACCGACTTGACCTCGAGCCGAGCTTGATCGACGGGGCCGTCGTGCAAATCGGTCGACGCCGCTTCAAGCGCTTAAAAATCGCGAAATAAAGCGGCTCGATTGCTGCTACGATGTGGAACGGTCATGAGTTGATGAAGAGTGTTGTTTTACTCATGGCTCGCTCTGGCGCTTCGCGCCAGACACCTCTCGAGAAGGAATCCCCTTCCCGCGAGGGTGCGTCGGTCTTTGAAAACTCAACAGCATGCGTACCTCCGGGTCTGAACACCTGGCCCGGATGTGCGTCCAGGTTCGAACCGCCGGTGGCCAGCTTTGCTAGTCACGTGGCGGTCTGAGTAGTAACCAGTCAAGACCGCGGCACCCCGTGTACGAGGTGTCGCAGAATTAGGTCATGGCGAACTCTCAAGCATTCGAGTAAGGGCCTTCGGGCCTGAAGTCGATGTACTTTATGGAGAGTTTGATCCTGGCTCAGGACGAACGCTGGCGGCGTGCTTAACACATGCAAGTGGGGCGACGAACCAGACTTCGGTCTGGGGCAGAGCCGCGAACGGGTGAGTAACACGTGGGCAACCTGCCCCGTTGATCGGGACAACCCTAGGAAACTGGGGCTAATACCGAATGAGGTGCCAACTCACAAGAGTTGTCACGAAAGGAAGCTTCGGCCTCCGCGACGGGATGGGCCCGCGGCCCATTAGTTTGTTGGTGGGGTAACGGCCTACCAAGGCATCGATGGGTAGCTGGTCTGAGAGGACGATCAGCCACACTGGGACTGAGACACGGCCCAGACTCCTACGGGAGGCTGCAGTGGGGAATCTTGCGCAATGCACGAAAGTGTGACGCAGCAACGCCGCGTGGAGGAAGAAGGCTCTCGGGTCGTAAACTCCTTTCAGTTGGGACGAAGCTTCGTCGGTTAATAGCCGGCTGGAGTGACGGTACCTTCACAAGAAGCACCGGCTAACTACGTGCCAGCAGCCGCGGTAATACGTAGGGTGCAAGCGTTGTCCGGAATCATTGGGCGTAAAGAGCGTGTAGGCGGCCCGATTAGTCCGCTGTGAAAGTCCAGGGCTCAACCCTGGAATGCCGGTGGATACTGTCGGGCTCGAGTCCGGAAGAGGCGAGTGGAATTCCTGGTGTAGCGGTGAAATGCGCAGATATCAGGAAGAACACCAACGGCGAAGGCAGCTCGCTGGGACGGTACTGACGCTGAGACGCGAAAGCGTGGGGAGCAAACAGGATTAGATACCCTGGTAGTCCACGCCGTAAACGATGGGTACTAGGTGTGGGGGGTGTCGACTCCCCCCGTGCCGAAGCTAACGCATTAAGTACCCCGCCTGGGGAGTACGGCCGCAAGGCTAAAACTCAAAGGAATTGACGGGGGCCCGCACAAGCAGCGGAGCATGTGGTTTAATTCGAAGCAACGCGAAAAACCTTACCTGGGCTTGACATGTTTCTGACCGGCGTGGAAACACGCCTTTCCTTCGGGACAGAATCACAGGTGGTGCATGGCTGTCGTCAGCTCGTGTCGTGAGATGTTGGGTTAAGTCCCGCAACGAGCGCAACCCTCGTCGTATGTTGCCAGCATTTAGTTGGGGACTCATACGAGACTGCCGGTGACAAACCGGAGGAAGGCGGGGATGACGTCAAGTCATCATGCCCCTTATGTCCAGGGCTACACACGTGCTACATTGGCGCGTACAGAGGGCAGCGATACCGCGAGGTGGAGCCAATCCCAAAAAGCGCGTCTCGGTTCGGATTGTAGGCTGAAACTCGCCTACATGAAGGCGGAGTTGCTAGTAATCGTGGATCAGCACGCCACGGTGAATACGTTCCCGGGCCTTGTACACACCGCCCGTCACACCACGGGAGTGAGCAACACCCGAAGCCGGTGTCCTAACCCGCAAGGGAGGGAGCCGTCGAAGGTGGGGCTCGTGACTGGGGTGAAGTCGTAACAAGGTAGCCGTACCGGAAGGTGCGGCTGGATCACCTCCTTTCTAGGGAGTCCTTAATTGGACCCACGCAGTACGGCGCTGTAATCAGCCTTACGATTTATCGTAAAAGCTGTTTTATAGCCTCCGGCTGAGTGGCCTGGAATGTCGACCGAATCTGGCATTCAAGTTGGTGGCATACAGCTGTCAACGAGTAAATGCATGCTGTTGAGTTTTGAGAGACCGGCCCGCTCGCCGTCTTGACCCCCGCGTCAAGCGGCCGGCGAGTTATCCCTCTCGGCGCTCCTTGAAAACTGCACAGCAGCCACGACCCGACCACGATGAGCGGTCGGGTCAAAACGGGTATCACCGATCGATCTAAAGGGTCGATCGATCACCGTCAAGATAGGAAGGGCACATGGTGGATGCCTTGGCACCTAGAGTCGATGAAGGGCGTGAACGACTGCGATAAGCCACGGGGAAGCGTTGAATAGCTATTGATCCGTGGATGCCCGAATGGGGAAACCCGGCGCCGGTAATGCGGCGTCACCGCTGGCCGAACACATAAGCCAGTTGGAGACAAGCGGGGGAAGTGAAACATCTCAGTACCCCGAGGAAAGGAAATCAAACGAGATTCCCTGAGTAGTGGCGAGCGAAAAGGGAACAGCCCAAACCGAGTACGTGTAAGTGGCTACACGTTGCGTATTCGGTGTTGTAGGACGTCTGTTCCAGGCTGTAGCTGGCCTGGCAAGAGTTACAAAGTCATGTTGGTAGTCGAAGCGCGTGGAACCGCGCACCAAAGAGGGCAATCGTCCCGTAGACGAAACCTCATGACCTCTTGTCAGACGTTCCTGAGTAGGTCCGCACTCGTGAAACGCGGACTGAAGCTGGGGGGACCACCCTCCAAGGCTAAGTACTCCTAGGTGACCGATAGCGGACTAGTACCGTGAGGGAAAGGTGAAAAGAACCCCGGAAGGGGAGTGAAATAGTACCTGAAACCACGTGCCTACAAGGGGTGGGAGCGGATTTATTCCGTGACCGCGTGCTTTTTGCATAACGAGCCAGCGAGTTGCTCGTCTGCGGCAAGGTTAAGCGATGAGCGGAGCCGAAGCGAAAGCGAGTCCGAACAGGGCGACAGAGTCGTAGGCGGCAGACCCGAAACTGAGTGAGCTACCCATGGGCAGGCTGAAGCGAGGGTAAGACCTTGTGGAGGGCCGAACCGACCTAGGTTGAAAACTGGGCGGATGACCTGTGGGTCGGAGTGAAAGGCTAATCAAACTCAGTGATATCTGGTTCTCTCCGAAATATATTTAGGTATAGCCTCGGATAAATTACGTAGTGGCCGTAGAGCACTGTTTGGCTAAGGGGGCCTACCAGCCTACCGCCGTCAGGCAAACTCCGAAGACCATATACGTGTACTCCGGGAGTCAGTCGCTGAGGGATAAGCTTCAGCGTCGAAAGGGAAACAACCCAGACCGCCGGCTAAGGTCCCTAAGTGCGTGCTAAGTGGTAAACGATGTCCAGATGCATAGACAACCAGGAGGTTGGCTTAGAGGCAGCCATCCTTGAAAGAGTGCGTAACAGCTCACTGGTCAAGTGTTCGGGCGCGGAAAATTCAACGGGGCTCAAGCACGCCACCGAAGCTGCGGGTGTATTAGATCTGCGGATTTAATACGCGGTAGGAGAGCGTTCCCAGTGCAGTGAAGCAGGCGTGGAAACTCCTGTGGAGCGCTGGGAAGTGAGAATGCTGGCATGAGTAACGAAAGAGGGGTGAGAATCCCCTCCGCCGATTGTCCAAGGATTCCTGAGTAAAGTTCGTCTGCTCAGGGTTAGTCGGGACCTAAGGCGAGGCCGCAAGGCGTAGTCGATGGCTAACAGGTTGATATTCCTGTACCACGTCGCATCCGTTTGACCAATGGGGAGACGGGGAAGGCTAAGGGAACCCAGGCGATGGTTGTCCTGGGGTAAGCATGTAGGGGTGGGCCTAGTGAAATGCGGGCCTGCATTAACCCGAGGTGCGATGCCAGCTGGCTTTAGAGCCGGCGAGTCCCCAACGCCATGCCTCCGAGAAAATCCTCTAGGGAGGAAGCGCGTGCCCGTACCAAAACCGACACAGGTGGACAAGTAGAGAATACTAAGGTGATCGAGATAACCCTCGTTAAGGAACTCGGCAAAATCGCTCCGTAACTTCGGGAGAAGGAGCGCCCCAGTAAGGTGAAACCGCTAGCCGGTGAAGCCTGAGGGGGCCGCAGTGAATTGGCTGAAGCGACTGTTTACCAAAAACACAGGTCTCTGCTAAGTCGAAAGACGACGTATAGGGGCTGACGCCTGCCCGGTGCCGGAAGGTTACGTGGAGATGTTAGGGTTCGCCCGAAGCATTGAAGCTAAGCCCCGGTAAACGGCGGCCGTAACTATAACGGTCCTAAGGTAGCGAAATTCCTTGTCGGGTAAGTTCCGACCTGCACGAATGGCGTAACGACTTCAGCGCTGTCTCAACGAGGGGCTCGGTGAAATTCCAGTCTCGGTGAAGATGCCGAGTACCCGCGGCAAGACGGAAAGACCCCGTGAACCTTTACTACACCCTGGTATTGGCGTTCGCTCCATTTCGCTCAGAATAGGTGGGAGGCTTTGAAGCATCGGTTGCGGCCGATGTGGAGCCAACTTTGAGATACCACCCTTCATGTATTGGACGTCTAACATCGCGCCGTATAACCGGGCGGTGAACAGTGCCAGGCGGGTAGTTTGACTGGGGCGGTCGCCTCCTAAAATGTAACGGAGGCGTGCAAAGGTTCCCTCAGCACGGTTGGAAATCGTGCGCAGAGTGCAATGGCATTAAGGGAGCTTGACTGCGAGACTGACAAGTCGAGCAGGTGCGAAAGCAGGTCATAGTGATCCGGCGGTAGCAAGTGGAAGCGCCGTCGCTCAACGGATAAAAGGTACTCCGGGGATAACAGGCTTATCGGGCCCAAGAGTTCACATCGACGGCCCGGTTTGGCACCTCGATGTCGGCTCGTCGCATCCTGGGGCTGTAGTTGGTCCCAAGGGTTGGGCTGTTCGCCCATTAAAGCGGCACGCGAGCTGGGTTCAGAACGTCGTGAGACAGTTCGGTCCCTATCTGCCGTGGGCGTTGGAGAATTGAGAGGATTTGCCCCTAGTACGAGAGGACCGGGGTGAACGTTCCTCTGGTGTAGCTGTTGTCCTGCCAAGGGCACCGCAGCTTAGCTACGAACGGATCGGATAACCGCTGAAAGCATCTAAGCGGGAAGCCGGCCTCGAGATTAATTCTCCCACCTCCTAGAGAGGGTAAGGATCCTGGCAGACCACCAGGTTGATAGGTCAGCTCTGGAAGCGCGGTGACGCGTGTAGGAGACTGATACTAATAATCCGAGGGCTTGACGGTTTTTTTTAGTGGTACCCAAATGGCTGCTGTGCGGTTTTCAAGGACGCGCCGAGGCGGGGGTCTCGACAATTTCCGGTGGTTATCGCGAGGGGGAAACACCTCTTCCCATTCCGAACAGAGCAGTTAAGCCCCTCAGCGCCGATGGTACTTGGCCTTTCAGGCCCGGGAGAGTAGGACGCCGCCGGTTTTACTTAACATTAGGAGGGGTCGCCAGCGGCGGCCCCTCCGTCGTTGGGTCGCCGCAACGCGAACTGGCAAGCTTTTTGCGCTCTTGCCGTATCTTCCTCCCGGTATGCGATCGATCCCCAAGCAATCGCGCTATGCGCCCTAAGTGATGAACGCCCGGATTCCAAGCGGGACGCGCGACGTGCTGCCCGAGGAGAAAGCCGAGCTCCGGCGGATCGAAGCCGCACTGCTAGAGGTATTTACTCGCGCAGGCTACGGCGAGGTTTCGACTCCAACCGTTGAGTTCGAGGAGACACTTGAGCGTGCCGGTGCGCAAGCTGGATCGGCCTCCTACCGCGTTCTAGGTGAGCCCGGAGAGCAGCTCGCGCTTCGCTCCGACATGACCGTGCCAATTGCGCGCGTTGCAGCTTCCCGGTACCGCAATGCGCCGCTTCCTTTGCGCTTCTGTTATGTCGCCCCGGCGTACCGCGCAGTGACGCCGCACCGCGCGCAGCCGCGCGAATACCTCCAAGCGGGAATTGAGCTGCTTGGTGGCGACGCTGGTGTCGGCTGCGCCGAGGCGCTCACGGTACTCTGCCGCAGTCTCGAGGCGACCGGCCTTAAAAGCTTCTACGTCGGCGTTGGCGACGCAGCTCTTTACCGCGGTCTTCTGCGCTCGTGCGCAATCAGCGAGAGCGACAGTGAAGCCGTGCTGCGCGAGCTCGGGGATCGTGACTACGTCGGCATCGACCGCGAGCTAGCAAGGCTCAGCCTCAATGCCGACGAGCTCAGCCTGCTCACCGCTGTTCCGAGGATGAGGGGTCCCGAAGTGCTGGAGGACGCGCGCTCAGAAGCGCTCCGCGAGCCTTTGGAGCCGATCCGTGCTCTAGTGGGGGCATTGGAACCGGATCTCGCGGAGCGCCTGATCCCGGACCTAGGGCGCTCTCCGCGCATGGGCTATTACGACGGTCTGCTGTTCGAGGTTTACGACCCCGAGGTAGGTAAGCCAATTGCTAGCGGTGGCTACTACGGCGAGCTGCTCGGCCGCTTTGGAATGGAAATCGGCGGAGTGGGTTTCGCAATCGACGTCGACCTACTCCACGCTGCCTTAGCAGGCGAGGCGAGAGGGGAGACCGGGCGATGAATCGCTTCGGCCTAACAATCGCCGTTCCTCGCGGCGCGCTGCTTGGCGGAAGCCTCGATCTGCTTGAGCGCGCGGGCATCGACAGCTCTGAAGTGCGCAGCAATGACCGCAAGCTGCTCTTCTCGCAAATAGGAATCGTCACGATGCGCCCATCTGACGTTCCGACCTACGTTGAGGCCGGCGCAGCTGACATCGGGATTACAGGCAAGGACGTGCTGATGGAAAATCCAGAGCGTGAGATCTTTGAACTTGCCGACCTGAATTTCGGTCGCTGCCAGATGGTCGTCGCCTCGCCGGAGGGCCCCGACCGCGCAGCCGAAGCGCTCTCGCGCCTCGGTGTGATGAGGATCGCCACTAAATACCCGCGAATCGCGGCCTCCTACTTTGAGCAGAGTGGGCGCCAAGCCGAAATGGTGACCGTTAACGGTTCGGTCGAGCTCGCTCCGCTCACCGGCCTCTCTGACGCGATCGTTGACCTCACCGCGACCGGGACAACCTTGGCCGAGAATGGTTTGGTTATCCGCGAAGAGATTGCCACTGTCACCGCGCGGCTGGTTGCCAACCGCGTTGCTCATCGGCTGAAGGCCGCCCAGATCGACGAGTTTTCGGCGTTGATCGGTGGGGAAGCCCAGGCCAGCGAGGCGTGAGCGCGCGTGTTTGCATAGTCGACTACGGCGTAGGTAACCGTCGCTCGGTCGAAAAGGCGCTAAATAAGGTTGGGATTGGCACGATCGTTAGCTCCAGCACAGAGCAGATTGGGGCTGCCGATGGGCTTGTCATCCCCGGCGTTGGCGCGTTTCCGCCGGCGATCGCGCGGATGAGGGAGCTTGGACTGGATCGGGCGATAATCGCTGCCGCGGAGCGTGGGACGCCGATTCTGGGTGCCTGTCTCGGTATGCAGCTGCTCTTTGACTATTCAGACGAGCACGGCGGGGCTGAGGGGCTCGGTCTGCTAGCCGGCAACGTCGTAGCGCTCAAAGCGGGTCAAAATAAGCTTCCGCACATTGGCTGGAGCGCCGTCGAGTGGAGCGGCGATTCTCCGTTGGCGAGCAATCTGACTCAGGGAACGTGGTTTTACCACGTCCACTCATACGTGGCGGTCGCGGCCGATCCCACCGTCGTTATCGGCCGCAGTACTTATGGCGGGCATTTCACGAGCGTCGTAGCGCAGAACAACATCTATGGTGTTCAGTTTCATCCCGAGAAGTCGTCGGCAGACGGGCTGAGGATGCTCTCCAACTTCGGTGCGATCTGTGAAGCTGGCAGGCAATGAAGATCTACCCGGCGATCGACATCCTCGGCGGTGAGGCCGTGCGGCTGCGGCAAGGCAGCTATGCCCAGTCAACTGTATATTCGACCTCGCCCGTGGCCGCGGCGAAGACCTGGGCCGAGGCCGGCGCGAGCGTGCTCCACATCGTCGACCTCGATGGCGCCCGCAGCGGCGCACCGGTGAACCTCGAACACGTCACTCAGATCGCGGGCGCGATTGATCTGCCGATCCAGTTGGGAGGCGGCCTACGCAGTGATGCGGCGGTTGAAGCGGCGCTCGCGGCGGGAGCGACAAGTGTGATCCTTGGTACAGCCGCGCTCCGGGATCCTGAGCTCCTGAGTCGGCTCGTCGCTGCTTGCGGAGATCAGCTCGTTGTTAGCGTTGATTCGCGCGCAGGGGTAGCTGCCGTCGCTGGCTGGGAGCAGAGCGGCAAGATCAATGCGCTCGAGGCCGTGGCGGCGCTAGAGCAGGCAGGGGTAGCCCGAGTGATCGTTTCCGACATCGAGGTCGACGGCACGATGGACGGACCCAACCTCGAGCAGATCGTTGCAACCGGTGAGAAGCTGACGATTCCGTTCGTCTATTCAGGGGGCATTGGCTCGCTTGCGGACCTAGCCAGTGTTGCCGAGATCGCGCCACCGAACCTCGAGGGGGTAATCGTGGGGAAAGCTCTCTACGACGGTGCGTTCACAATCGAACAGGCGCAACAAGCGCTCGACGGCTCCTGAGAACGGCTGATGAAGCGAATCATTCCCTGCTTGGACGTCGACGCTGGACGCGTCGTGAAGGGCACCAATTTCGTAGACCTCCGTGACGCTGGCGATCCAGTCGAACTTGCCGCGCGTTACGAATTGGATGGCGCTGACGAGCTCGTCTTCCTCGACATCACCGCTACCCACGAAGACCGCGATACCGTCGCTGCCCTGGCGCGGCGCACCGCCGATGACGTATTCCTCCCGTTCACTATCGGTGGTGGGATTCGATCTATCGCTGATGCTCAAGCGGTCCTTGATGCTGGTGCTGACAAGGTCAGCGTGAACTCCGCGGCGCTTGCAAGGCCGCAGCTGATCACCGAGCTGGCCGAGCAGTTCGGTTCGCAGTGCGTGGTGGTCGCGATCGACGCGCGACGCACCGAGCAGGCCCGCTGGGAAGCATTTTCGGGCGGTGGTAGAGCAGCAACGGGTCGCGATGCAGTCGCCTGGGCGGGTGAGGCCAGCGGACTGGGGGCCGGTGAGCTGCTGATCACGAGCATGGATCGCGACGGCACAAAGGATGGCTACGACCTTGATTTGCTCGCAGCTGTCAGCTCGTCCGTACCAATACCAGTTATTGCGTCAGGCGGGGCGGGAGAGCTAGAGCACCTTGCGATGGCCCTTGAGGCTGGCGCCGATGCTGTGCTTTGCGCGTCGATCTTTCACTTTGGTGACTTCAGCGTTGGCGACGTGAAGCGGTATCTAGCCGACAGGGGAATCCCTGTAAGACCGATTTATGAGAGTCACGGTGGTCTGTAAGCGGCTTTAGCGGCGACGCTGCAGCAGGACCCGACTAGCGTCGGCCAAGCTATGACCGCGGCCGCGGAGCAACGCCGCGAGATGGAAGAGTAGATCGGCGGCCTCTTCATCGACGCGTTGATCGCTCTCATCGAGCACGGCACGTCCGACCTCTTCGGCCTCTTCGAGGACTTTTGCTGCCGCCAGCTGAGGGTTGCTGAGCAACTCGAGGCTGTACGAGCCTGCGGGCTGTTCAACCAGCCGTTCGGCTAGCACGCGTTCAAGCTCCGGCAGCGCTTCGTGGGCAACTTCGCTTCCGACCACGGGGTTGAAGAAGCAGCTCCGCTGACCGGTGTGGCAGGCAGGGCCAGCCGGTGTGACTATCGCCAGGAGCGCGTCGCGATCGCAGTCGAGCCGCAGGGCTACAACCTTTTGGACGTTTCCGGAGGTTGCGCCCTTGAACCAAAGTTCATCTCGTGACCGGCTCCAGAGGTGCAACTCTCCGCTGCTGATGGTTAGTGATACGGCTTCGGCATTGGCATAAGCGAGCATCAGTATCTCGCCGCTGGCTTCGTCCTGAACGACGACGGGAATCAGTCCGCGGTCGTCATACGCGATCTCCGTCAACGCGACCCCGACAGGGGCGCCGAGCGGCGACCGCGTGGTTGCGATGCCAGGGGCGCCTCGCTTGAGCAGCGGAGCCTCTCGGCTGCGCGTCTACGCGCGCGCGCGCGTCGCTCGGAGGCTGCGTTGGGCGGCAGGGTCACGCCAGCGTCGCGGGCATCGATGACGCCGTAAGTTTCCAAAGTGGTGAAGGCCACAACGCCGTCGAGGACGGAAATGAGACCCGAGCGCTGGACCGGCTTCGTTTGGGCTGTATTTATTGGGGAGAACATATGTTCGTAAGGTAAGAACCACGTCGGACGACTGCGCATAGGCAGCCCGAAATGTAACCAAGAGGTCGTAACTTACTGGCTTTTTCCTGCACGGACCCGTGCAGGCCGCTGGACGCGTAGGATTCGCGCGGTGATTCACCTTCGCGTCATTGCTCCCGCTTCGCACACGGACGCTGCGGTGATGCTCCTCGTTGAATCAACCTCGGTCGCCAACGTCGTCGTCGTGCGTGGCGCGGCGGTCGACCCAGTCGGCGACATGATCACCTGCGACGTGGCCCCTGAAGACGCCAGCTACATCGTCGGCGACCTTAGGCGGATGGGCCTCGCCCAGCTCGGCGCGATCGACATAGACGAGCTTGATTCGTCAATCTCGGCCGCCTCGCGCAGCGCGGAGGCAGCGGCCGTAGGCAAGTCAGCGGACTCGGTCATCTGGGAGAATGTCTCTGCGCGAATCGACAACGAGGGCCTGCTCAGCGGCGGCATGGTCGCGCTTTTCGCCTTCGCTGGGGTTATCGCGGCGGTCGCGCTACTGACCGTAGTAGAAGTGGCGCCTGCGAACTTCAGCCTCGAAGGCAACACGCTAGCCCAGACAATCGCAGAGCCGAACATCTACTCGGTGGTCGTCGCCGCCTGCGCCGGCGCGGCCGGCATGCTCTCGGTAACGCTAGGCAAGGCCGGGGCCTTGGTTGGCGTCGCGGTCTCAATCACGACGATCCCTGCAGCAGCCGATATCGGTCTATCGATTAGCTACCAGGATTGGGGATCGGTCGAGGGCGCCGCCGGCCAGCTGGCACTGAACATTGCCTCGTTGCTGGTCGCGGCAACGCTGATGCTCGGCTTTCAACGTAGGCGCTTCCGTGCGCGCGACAACAATCGACAGGTGAATAGCTAGCCTTGGCGCAGCTTCGGGCCAACAGAATGCGACGCAACTGACCATGGAAACCTTCGTAATAGACGGCGGCGCGCCCTTAAGCGGCACGGTTGTGCCGGCCGGCAACAAGAACGGCGCCCTGCCGATTCTCGCCGCGTCGCTACTAAGCAGCGAGGAGCTGGTTGTCGCGAACGTGCCCCGAATCGCGGACGTCGATGCGATGCTTGCCCTGCTTGAGGGCGTCGGCGTCGCGGTCGAATGGACCGCTGCCAACGAAGTCACACTCTGCGCCAAGGACGTCAGCGGCGAGGCAGAGCTAGACCGTCAATGTGCTGAGCGCATCCGCGCTTCGTTTCTGCTCGCTGGTCCGCTACTGGCGCGTTTTGGTGAGGCGGCGATGCCGCCGCCTGGCGGCGACGTGATCGGCCGCCGCCGCCTCGACCCACATCTTGACGCGCTCGGTGCGCTCGGCGCGACGATCACGCACGGCCGCGACATTGTTCTAAAAGCTCCTCCCGGGGGACTGCGCGCGGCACAGATCTTCATGGACGAGCCGTCGGTGATGGCAACTGAAAACGCACTGCTCGCTGCCGTGCTGACGCCTGGCGAAACGCTGATCGGAAACGCCGCCAGCGAGCCGCACGTGCAGGACTTAGCGCGGATGCTGAGCAAGATGGGCGCCGACATTCGCGGAATCGGTTCGAACGTGATGACCGTTAGCGGCAGCGACGAACTCGGCGGCTGTCACCATACGGTCGGGCCTGACCACATTGAGATCGGCTCGTTCATCGCGCTAGCCGGCGTAACGGGTGGAGAGATGCGAATCGTCAACACGGACCCGCCTGACCTCCAAATGATTCGCCTTGTCTTTGCAAAGCTCGGTCTCCAGACCGAGCTCGAGGGCGCAGACGTGATCGTCCCCGGAGACCAGAAGCTGGTCGCTGCGCGCGACGTTGGCGAGTACAAATCGGAGATTCAGGACGGCCCGTGGCCGGCTTTTCCTGCCGACCTGACATCAATCGCGGTCGCCTTAGCAACGCAGTGTGAGGGCTCGATCCTAATCCATGAGTGGATGTTTGAAAACCGACTTATCTTCACCGACAAGCTGGTTGTGATGGGGGCCGACATCACGCTTTGCGACCCCCACAGAGCGATCGTCAGCGGCCCCAGCCAGCTGCGCGGTGGACGCGTCGACTCTCCCGACATCCGCGCCGGAATGGCAATCTTGATCGCTGCGCTCTGCGCTGACGGGCGAAGCGAAATCGGAAACATTAGCCAGATCGATCGCGGCTACGAGCGGATCGACGAACGACTACGCGCGCTCGGCGCCAAAATTGAACGCCGCAGCGCCGACGGCTAACGACGATGAACTATTTGACAGGCGCAGAGCTGAGCTTGCCGCCGGTTTTCGTCTCGTAGGCGAACATGCTCGTCATGCCGACCACGATCAGCAACTTTCCGTCTGATATCGCAGGGTTGAACTGGCCTTTTGGAACAGACCAAACTGTTTTCCCAGTGCGAACCGCGAGGCCTGCCGTTTTCTTCTCCAACGTTGAGTAGAAGACGAGGTCGCCGATGATTTGGATCCCACCTGAGATTCGCCCACCGGTCGCCTTGCTCCAGCGGACGGACCCGGTTTTAGCATTGAGCGCATAAAGCTTTCCGTCGTACGAGCCGATGTAGACGGTTGGTCCCAGCCCATCAATGTCTGCCACCGCCGCCGATGAGTAGACGTAGCCACCGGTCCCTTGGCGCCAGGCGAGTTCGCCGTTGCTGGTCGCCAATGAGTAGACGCTGCTGTTGGTGTTGCCGAGGTAGACCCGGCCAAACGCGACCGAGGCGGTGCCGTAGAACTGCCCGCCGCCGATGCCGAGCGCGCCCCCACCGCCGGTCCTCCAGATCGACTTTCCGTCCTTGGCACTGATGCCGTGAACTTGGCCGGCGTAATCGCCAAAGAAAAGCTTTCCCTTTGAGTAAGCGAGGCCGCCCTTAACCGCACCACCGGCTTTGTAGGTCCAAATCACCTTTCCGTTTTTTGCGCGCAGCGCGTAGACCGTTCCGTTCTCACTGCCGAAATAAACGACGCCAGCCCGAACGAAAGGAGAGCTTTCGGTCCGGCTAGCGAGATCCTTGAACCAAAGGATTTTCTTCTTCTGCGGATCGACTGCGACAATCCGGCCTTTTTTACTGCCCCGCTTTCCGACAAGAATTGTGCAATATGCGATGCCGCCAACGTAGGCCGGTGAGGAGGCGGCCAAATCGCCGAGCTTCTTCTTCCAATAGACCTCGCCAGTCTGTCTTTTGAGCGCATAGAGCGAAGCGTTGTTCTTCAGTAGGAGCAGCGAATCGCCGTCGGCAACCGGCGTGAATTCCAAGAGCACGCTGCCCCGCACCGCCCAGCGAAGCTTTTTTGTTGGGCGCAGCGGCCGCGCTAGCGGATAGTTGTGGGTTCGAGCCGCGTCGTAGCCATAGACCGGCCAAGTGAACTTCGCGTCGGCGTTTTTCGGGTCTGGCTTCGCCGCGACGGTCGTCTGGAAAGCGACCTCGGGGTTGGAAACATCGCCTGGGTTACGTGCGCTCAGGAAAAAGGCGAGTGCTGCGGCCGTCAGCAAGATTGCGCCGGCCAATAGGCCGACGAGGACGCGTCCTTTGCGTGATCGCGGGAACATCAGCACTATGGAAGCAGCAATGGTGGTCGCCAAACTCGCAAAGCAGCCCGGAGGGCAGGCAGTGATCGACGCCGTTGGCGATGATGCCAGCGTCTGGCTGGTCGGTGGCGCGGTGCGGGATTTGATGCTTGAGCGCACGCCAACGGAAATCGATCTCGTAGTCGAAGGCCCACTCGACGCTCTACTCGAGCGGCTCGGCGGCGACGCCGAGCGGTTCGAACGCTTTGGCACAGCGACGGTTCGTCTGGGCGATCTGAGGATCGACCTTGCGTCGTCGCGATCTGAGGTTTACCGCCAGCCCGGCGCGCTGCCCGATGTCGCTGCGGCAACCCTTGATGAGGATTTGGGCCGCCGCGACTTCACAATCAACGCGATCGCTGTCCGCATTACTGACGGAATGGTCAAAGCCGACCCCGAGGCGTTTGCTGACCTCGCCCTAAAGACGCTTCGCGTACTTAATCCGGATTCGTTTCTCGACGACCCGACACGGCTCTGGCGCTGCGCTCGCTACAGCACGCGACTTGGCTTCAGCGTTGAGCCACAAACCGCACTGCTCGCGGCCGCCGCTACGCCTGGCGCTGTAAGCGGAGAAAGGATCGGCCATGAGGTCTGGCTCGCGCTGCGTGAGCCGCAACCAACGGCAGTATTTGCCGCCCTCGAGGAGCTGAACCCAGCAGCCCTGCCGGCTGGTTTTTGTGCGTCACCGCATGGGCTGAACGAGGCGCTTGAGCTGCTCGGAGAAGACGGTCGCGGCGATCTGCTGACGCTCGCCGCCTGCTGCGAGGGTGTCGAGCTCCAGCTTCTGACGCGCTGGCTCGACTACCTTGGCTTGGCTGCCAGCGACCGCGATCTTGTCGAGATCAGCTCCCGCTGGGTGACGGCAGCGCCTCTGCGAAACGCCAAGAGTCCCGCTCAGATAGCGGCCGCGGCAAGAGGCGCGCCGATTGAGGCGGTCGCCCTCTGCGGCGGCGATAACGCCCGGCGTTGGATCGAAGAGTTGCGCTTCGTAACCCTTGAGATCAGCGGCGACGACCTAGTCGCTGCGGGCGCGCAACCGGGGCCAGCAATCGGCGAGGGGCTTCAGCACGCACTCGACCTCACCCTCGACGGCAAGCTCGCCGGCCGCCAGCAGCAGCTCGAAGCTGCGCTGACGCGATACGAGGAAACGGTTCAATGAAGGGCTCGGACGGCGTTGATGGCGGAAACGAGGCAGCTGGCTTCAGAGGCGACAAGCTCGGGCTTCGGCTTACCGTCGGCCGAACGGAAATGTTCTTTAGCTCGGCGGCTGCCGGCGATTTCGCTGGCCCACAGCCGAGGGCCGTTGACACGCTCGAAGCGCTGAGCGGAATTACTAGTGATCACTGGGCACAGGATGATCAGCCACATGGCTCGCGCGTCAACCTCGTTACCACTGAAGACGTCATCGCGCCCTTCAGTAACCCAGCCGACGGCCAGGTGAGCGACCGCGACGATCTGATCTGCGCCGTCAGGACCGCGGACTGCCTTGCCGTGCTGATTGCCGGCACGAAAGCATTTGGCGCCGTGCATGCAGGCTGGCGAGGACTAAGCGAAGGGGTTCTTGCGGCAGCTGTGACGCAGATCCGCGAGCTCGACGATGGACCGCTGGTGGCAGCGATCGGCCCAGGCGCGCGTGGCTGCTGCTACGAGGTCGACGACGACCTGCGGGCGACGTTCGCCGAGTACCCGCAGGCGCAAGAGCAGCCGAACACACTCGACCTTGCGGTGATTGCCAGCGAGCAGCTCGCTGAGCTCGGTATCGCTGAGCGCTACGACTGCGGAATCTGCACAATTTGCTCGCGGCCGCAGGAATATTTCTCCTATCGGCGTGATGACGGCGAGACTGGCAGGATGATCGGAGCGGTATGGCTGAACTAATTAGAGGGTTAAGTGCCGAGGTGGTTGCCGCCGCGAGGGCGTCCGTGGAGCTCGAGGTAGTCGCTGCCTGCCAGCGGTCTGGCCGCATGCGCTCCGACGTCGAAGTGATGCTTGCAGCCAAATACGTGCCAGTGGAAGAGAGCGGAACGCTGCTTGAGGCTGGAATCGATCTGATCGGCGAAAACCGCGCGCAAGACCTCGTCGCTAGGGCTGACGCTTACCCAGGGCGCTTCACAATCGATTTCATCGGCACCCTGCAGAGCCGCAAGGTCAAGCTCATTGTGCCGTACGTGAGGCTGATTCACTCGGTCGCAACCGATTCAGTTCTCGCCCAGCTCGAAAAACACCACAGTGATGAAACGAAAGTGTTGGTAGAGGTCAACGTCGCTGGCGAAGAAGGAAAGGCAGGGGTGCCGATCGACAGACTTGATGAGTTCATCGGTCGCTGCCCTGTGCCGGTTGTCGGTCTGATGACGATGCCACCGCTTGCCGATAACCCGGAGCAGAGCCGCGAGAGTTTTGCGATATTGCGCGGGCTGGCGGCAGAGCGCGGCCTAAAACAGCTTTCGATGGGTACGTCGCAGGATTTCGTCGTTGCGATCGAAGAAGGAGCGACGATTATTAGGATTGGTGGCGGCCTGTTGCGCTAGTCGGATCAGTCGCTTTAGGCAGGAAAACGCCGCTGCGCGGCTAAACTTTGAAAATGGCCGTTAATGACACGTGGCACCGTGCGCTGGTTTACTTCGGTTTAGCTGAGGATCGTGATCCTTATGCTCCCGAAACTGGGTCCTTTGAGCCCGAGGAGGAGCTCAAAGGCCGTTACCGTGAGCGGCCCAACGTCAAGCGTCTTAGCAAGCGGCGCAAGGGCGATGAGATCGAAGAGATCTTCGCTGACGACCCGCCGCGCCGCGGGGGTAGCGCGCAGCGTGCTCCAGCGCCACGAAGCGGCAACGGCGGCTCGGCTGACCGAGTCCATCTGGTGATTCCGAAAAGCTTCAACGATGCTCAGCAGGTCGCAGACAAGTTCCGCGATGGTATTCCTGTTGTGCTCAACCTCCAATCGACCGACTCGGACCTCAGTAAGCGCCTAATTGACTTCACAAGCGGCCTGACCTATGGCCTAGATGGCGGCATGCAGAAGATCGCTGAGAAGGTATTCATGTTGACACCGCGTGACGTCGAGATTTCGGCCGAAGAGCGAGCCTCGCTCATAGAAAAGGGATTCTTCAACCAGAGCTAGACGGCGGCGTCGCTTCTCGCGCTCGATCAAGCGGTACGGTTCGGGAAATGCGGATCGGACTAATCGGAAGCGGCAACATGGCTCGGGCACTATCGGTCGGCTGGGGCCGGCCGGTTACTTGCTCAGCACTAGAGCTCGAGCAAGCCAACGCGCTGGCGGCGCTAGTCGGCGGAACGGCAGCGGCCACGAACCGCGAGGTTGCTGCCACCAGCGACGTCGTCGTTCTTTGCCACAAGCCGGTGCAGCTCAGCCAAGTCGCCGAAGAGATAGCGGCTCAGTGCACGACGGTGGTCTCGATTCTGGCCGGTGTAACGCTCGCGCAGCTGCGGGCTGTGTATCCCAATACCAATGTCTATCGCATCATGCCCAACTTGGCGGCTGAAATCGGGCAGGCAACAATTGGCATCGTCGATGATGACGCTGGCGACGCATCTGTCTTTGCCGATGTCGTCGCACTGCTTGAAGAGCTGGGGGAGGTTTTTGTGATTACGGAAGATCAGTTCGGCGTGCTGACTGCGATCAGCGGCGTCGGCCCCGCTTACCTAGCGCTGATCGCTCAGACCCAAGTCGAGCAAGCCGTGACTGAAGGTATGGACGACGCAACCGCGCGGCTGCTGGTGGGCTCGACACTAAAAGGCTCGAGTGCCCTGCTCGTTGCACGAGCCAATGACAGCGAGCAGATCTGCCGCGAGGTGGCAACGCCCGGGGGAGTCACGGAGAAGGGCCTGGCCGCGCTGGCGGCCCCTCTGCATCAAGGTTTTAGGGCCGCGATGGCCGCCGTCCTCGGTCGCAGCGCATGATCACGTTGGCCCTCCTACCCATGGCCACAGTGAGGGCAACGGTCGCCGGCTATCTGAGCGCCGTGATCAACGTCTACACGGTCTTAATCTTTGCTTACATTCTTAGCTCGATCTATCAGTCATTCGGTGGCAGAATTCCCTATAACCGTCCGCTGATGGCGGTCCTCGATTTCTTGCGTCAGGTTTGCGAGCCTTATCTGCGGATCTTCCGCCGCTTCATACCGGCGATTGGTCCGCTCGACCTGAGCCCGATCGTGGGAATTCTTCTGTTGACAATTGGTGGCGGCCTGATCGTGAGGCTGATCGCCGGATGAACAGCAGTCACAGCGGCGTAATTGCGCTTGCTGGCCTGGTCGCAGTGGTCGTCGTTGCCGTCGACCAGTTCACCAAGGTGATTGCGCGAAACTCTATTTCCGGCAACGACGACGTAGAGCTCCTAGGCGGCGTCATAACAATTGTCGACGTTCGCAATAGCGGCATCGCCTTCGGGCAGTTGGCCGGTGGCGGCGCGCTGGTTGCAGTCATCGTCGCACTGGCCGTAGGGGCGCTCCTTTGGTATTTCCTCAGTCACCTTGCAACGCCAATGATCTGGTTGGCGACCGGCCTTGTGATTGGTGGCGCCGTCGGAAACATCATCGACCGAGTTCGTGCCGGAGCGGTCACCGATTTTATAAAACTGCCGCATTGGCCAGCTTTTAACTTTGCTGACGCTGCCATCACAATCGGAGTTATCGCGCTAGTGCTGCTGGTCGAGATTGACGCTCGGCGCCGGCGAAAACTGGAGTTGCCGAGTGCGACTTGAGGTCGCGGCCGGTAATGCTGGCGGCCGCCTAGACGCGCTGCTCGCTGGTCCACTCGGGTCGCGCGCCCGAGCGCAGCGCTTAATCGCCGCCGGTCAGGTCACCGTTGACGGTGCGATCGCGGCAAAATCCCTAAAGCCGCAGGTCGGGGCCGTCATTGAGATCAACGAAGGCGACTCGCGTGAGGTGTTGCCTGACGATGGGGAGCCGGCCGACTTTTGCATCGCCTATGAGGATGATTCCCTGCTTGTCGTCGACAAACCGGCCGGCGTTGTCGTCCACCCGGCCCGCGGCCACTCCAGCGGCACGCTCGTGCAGGCGCTCGCTGGACGCGCCGCGGGAGGAGATGACAGCGAGCGGCCTGGAATTGTCCATCGCCTTGATCGGGACACGTCGGGCCTACTAGTAGTCGCTCGCGACGAAAAGACCCACCGCGCACTGCGGGCGGCGATGTCAAAGCGTGAGATCACGCGCGAATATCTAGCCCTTGTGAGCGGAAGGCCGAGTTCCAGAGCTGGCACAATCGACGCTCCTATTGGCCGTGACCGGCGTAACCGAACAAAGGTTTCGCTCGATAGTGATCGCCCGCGCTCTGCGGTAACACACTTCGAGATCGAACAGACGCTGCCTGACACAACGTTGCTGCGGGTCAAGCTTGAAACTGGACGGACGCACCAAATTCGAGCCCACCTCGAGGCAATTGGGTTGCCGATCGTCGGCGACCCAACCTACGGTAGCGGCACCGAGCAAGACCTCAGGAGGCAGTTCCTACATGCCACGCGATTGACGTTTAAGCACCCGTCGACGGGCGCCGAGGTGGACGTCGTTTCGCCGCTGCCGCCCGATCTGGCGCTCAAGCTGGAAGCCGCGAGCAACGGTCGTTAGCAGGCCGTTGGGCCCTTTCCAGCTAATATGGAGGCTCAATCAACCGCTACCCCGTGGATCAACGGAATATCGGCCCTGCCCACCACGCGCTAAACGCGTAGTTGGGCCCCGACTCGCCGCTACGGGCTTTACTCGAAGACAACCAAGGGAGCACGTATGACCACCGCCACAAACGCGGTCGGACTAAGGAAACTGCTGGAGGCTGGGGTTCACTTTGGCCACCAGACGCGGCGCTGGAACCCCAAAATGCGCCGCTACATCTTCGGCGAGCGCGAAGGCATTTACATCGTTGACCTGTTGCGAACCGAAGTACTGTTAGCCGAGGCGCAAGCGTTTGTCGAGCAGATCGCTCGGGGCGGTGGGATCATTCTCTTTGTCGGTACAAAGAAGCAGGCTCGTGACTCTGTCAAGGACGCCGCTGAGCGAGCCGGAATGCCGTACGTCAACCATCGCTGGCTCGGCGGCTTGCTGACTAACTATCAGACGATCAGCCAGCGCATTCGGCGCCTCCACGACCTCGAGGGGTACGAGGCCGAGGGGCAGCTTGCGCTGCTGCCAACGCGGGAGCGAATGTCGGCGATCGCGGACCTCACAAAGCTTCGCGCGAACCTAGGTGGCGTGAAGCACATGCAGCGTGCACCCGATGCAATTTTTGTGATCGACGTGAACGTAGAAGAGATTGCCGTACGCGAGGCGCAGCGCTTGCGTATCCCAGTGATTGGGCTCGTCGACACTAACTGTGACCCAGATGGAATCGACTTTGTTATTCCAGGCAACGACGACGCAATCCGCTCATGCAAGGTAATTTCCGACGGACTTGCCGACGTAATTGCCGAGGCCCGTCTGAGCTTTCTTGCCGATGAAGAGAAGGCGCGCGCTGAAGCTGAGGAACAGGCTCGCATTCGCGCCGAGGAGCAGGCGAAGATTGAAGCTGAGCAGGCTGAGCAGATGAAGCTTCAGGACGCCGAACGACTTGCTGCCGAAGCAGCCGCAGTCGAGCTCGCCGCAGCGCAGCCCCCGGAGCCGCCAGCGACGCCAGCCGAAGCGCAACCAGTTGCTGACGGAGCGCCGGCAGAGCCAGAGGCGCCTGTCGATCAGCCAGCAGCTGGGGCCGACCAAAGCGAGGGCGGCAAGTGAGCGAGATAAAAGCCGCGGACGTAGCAGCGCTGCGCAAGGCGACCGGCGCCGGAATGATGGACTGCAAGCAGGCCCTAACAGAGGCCGATGGCGACGCCGATCGTGCCACCGAGATTCTGCGCGTAAAAATGGGTAACAAGCTCGGCAAACTAGCTGACCGCGAGGCCGCCGAAGGCACCGTCCAGTCCTACATTCACGCGACCGGGACTGTTGGTGTGCTGATTGAGGTCAACTGCAACACCGATTTCGTCGCCCGTAATGAGGAATTTGTCGCCTTCGCGCGAGAGGCCGCGATGCACATCGCTGCTTCGCCGGCAACGCGATTCGTCAATGAGGACGAGGTGCCCGCAGACGAGCTCGAAGCAGAAAAGCGCGTCTTTGCTGAGCAGGCAGCTGACAAGCCCGAGAAGGTCCGGCCGAAGGTCGTTCAGGGGATGCTTGACAAGTGGCTCGACGAGGTTGTCTTGCTGCGTCAGCAGCACGTCAACAGCGACCGGTACGAAGCAAAAACGATTGAGCAACTGCGCGAGGAGCTCTCCGCCAAGACCGGAGAGAACATCGTGATATCCCGCTTCGAACGCTACGCCGTAGGGGAGTAGCCTTCGGTCATGGCCGATGAAGCGGTATTCCGGCGGGTCCTGATTAAACTTTCCGGGGAGTCGCTGATGGGCGAGCTTGCCTTTGGTACCGACCCGAACCGAGTCAACGCAGTCGCCAGGCAGATCAAAGTTGTCCATGACCGGGGAATCGAGGTTTCAATCGTTGTCGGCGCGGGTAACATCTACCGCGGGATGAGCGGTGCCGCTGAAGGAATGGATCGCGCCACAGCGGACTACATGGGCATGCTGGCAACGCTGCTCAATGCTTTGCCGCTGCAGGATGCACTTGAGCGTGTTGGGGTACACACGCGCGTCCAGTCGGCGATCGCAGTTGCCGAGGTGGCAGAGCCGTACATTCGTCGTCGCGCAATGCGCCACCTTGAAAAGGGACGCGTTGTGATCTTTGCCGGCGGAACTGGTAACCCGTTCTTCACCACCGATACAGCCGCTGCGTTGCGCGCCACGGAGGTGCGGGCGGACGCGATTCTAATGGCCAAGAACGGCGTTGACGGCGTCTACAGCGCTGACCCAAAGAAAGATCCAGACGCAGAGTTAATCCTGACGATTACGCACATGGACGCTATCCAACGGGGGCTTAAGGTGATGGATGCGACCGCGCTCACGCTCTGCATGGAGAACGGCCTTCCAATCCACGTCTTCAATATGGACGACGAACAAAACATTGACCGGATAGTCTGCGGAAGCGCTGTGGGAACTTTGGTGAAGACATGAGCGATTTGATTGACGAGCTGCTCGCGGATGCTGCCGAGCGAATGACGCTGACGGTCGAAAGCACGAACGCTGAATTTGCAACTATTCGTACCGGTCGTGCCAGTCCGGCGCTGCTTGATCGTGTGATGGTCGACTACTACGAAGTGCCCACGCCGCTCAAGCAGCTGGCGACAATCAACGCCCCCGAGGCGCGGCTGCTGACCGTGCAGCCGTTTGACATATCGTCGATAAAGCTGATTGAGAAAGCGATCATAGATTCCGACATTGGTCTGACTCCAGGCAATGACGGCAAGCTCATTCGTCTCTCAATCCCGGAGCTCAACGAGGAGCGCCGTGCGGAACTTGTGAAGGTAGTGCGCTCAATTGCCGAAGAGGGAAAGATTGCGATTCGGAATGTGCGCCGTGACGTGAAGGGTGACCTGCGTGAACTGCGCGAAGCTGGTGACGCGGGGGCCGATGACGAGCATCGCGCCGAGCAGGAGCTGCAGAAGCTGACAGACGCAAAAGTTGCCAGCCTTGAATCCCATCTCAAGGGAAAAGAAGCAGAGATCACCGAGGTTTGATGACGGTTCCCGCCGCTGCAGCGCGGTACGTCGCGATCATCACCGACGGCAACGGGCGCTGGGCTGAACGCCAGGGACTAGCGACGCTTGAAGGTCATCGCGCCGGCGCCGATAACGTCAAAGCGCGGTTGCGCGACGCTGTCGAGCTCGGCATAAAAGAGCTGACCGTCTACTCCTTTTCGACCGAAAACTGGATCCGGCCAGCCGCTGAGGTGGCGGGGTTGATGGAAATGTTTGCCGAGCGCATCACGACTGAGACGCCAGAGCTCAAGGAGGAAGGCGTGCGGATGCGCTTCATTGGCCGTCGTGATCGAATCGGTCCGACGCTGCTAGAACGCATCCAATGGGCTGAGTCTGAGACCGCCGGTAATGAACTGCTGACGCTATTTGTCGCTTTCGACTATGGCTCGCGCGCTGAGATTGTTGACGCTGCAGCGCGCTATCAAGGTGGCGGTGAGGACGCATTCGCTGAGCTGCTTTATGCGCCCGAGATGAATAATCCTGACCTTTTGATTCGCACCGGGGGAGACGTGCGTGTTTCGAACTACCTGCTTTGGCAGTGTGCCTATTCGGAGCTCGTCTTCCGCGACGAGATGTGGCCCGATTTTGGCCGCGAGGCGCTCGTTGATTCGCTTAGCCAGTTCGCAGCCCGCGAGCGCCGCTTCGGTGGCCGTTAATGCCCGAGCAACCGCAATCCACAGGGGCGCCTAGAGCTAAGCGTCTCCGCTGGCTGGAGCTGCGTAACGGGAGCTCAGAGCTAACGGCTCGGGTTGCGACAGCGGTGCCTTTAGCGCTCTTGGCGGTCGCACTGGTTGCGCTTGGCGGTTGGATTTTCGCAGCGGGCCTCCTCATACTGGGCGTGATCGCGCTGCGGGAGCTCTTTTCGATGTTCGAGCGGCTTTCCCCACCAATCCTGGCCGGCTTTGTCGGACTGCTGCTGCTGCTCGTGGCGGCCGAGACAGGTGGCCCTTCGCGCGTTCTGCTGGCAGTCGTTGCCTCGCTAGCGGTCGTCTTCTTGATCAGTATCAGCGACCACCAGCCGACGAGCCTGCCAGGCCTCGCGATCGCGATGCTGGGCTTGATCTGGATTGGACTTGCCTTCGCGCACGCGTTGATGCTTCGCGGCCTCGTACACGGCGTCGCGATCGTCCTCCTCGTATTAATCGCGACCTTTCTAACCGACATCGGCGCCTACTTCGGTGGCCGCGCCTTCGGGCGCCGGCAGCTGGCGCCAAGCATCTCCCCGGCCAAGACGATCGAAGGGCTCCTCATTGGCATCGTCGTCGGGACCACCGCTGCATGGTTCACGGGCCTCTACTTCGATTGGCTCAGCGGCATCGACGCTCTGATCCTCGGCATCGCGGTCGCCCTCACAGCGCCGCTGGGAGACCTTTTCGAAAGCTACATCAAGCGTGAGGCGGGCGTGAAGGATTCGGGGACGATTTTTGGCGCTCATGGTGGGGTGCTCGACCGACTCGACGCCGTCTGCTTTTCAATAGTTGCTGGCTACTACGTTTGGACAGCGCTGCTCTAGCGCGCGACTCCGATGCGCAGACTTGTAATCCTTGGATCGACCGGCTCGATTGGCAGGCAAGCACTCGAGCTCGTCGCAGCCGCCGACGACCTCGAACTGGTCGCACTCTCCGCAGGGCGCCGGTGGGAGGAGCTGATCGCGCAGGCCGAGCACCACGGCGTACGCCGCGTTGCGATTGCAGACGAAGAGAGCGCGCAAGAAGCGCGCGCCGCGTGGGACGGCGAGGTGCTCAGCGGCCCCGAGGCGCTAGCGGAGTTAATTTTGGGAGCCGAACCGGAACTCGTTTTGAACGCGATTGTTGGCTCAGCCGGCCTCGCTGCCACAGTTGTCACGCTGGGAGAAGGGGTTAATCTCGCGCTTGCGAATAAGGAATCGCTCGTGGTGGGTGGCCAGCTGGTGACCGAACTGGCTGCTGGGTCCGGCGCGCGTTTGTTGCCTGTCGACTCGGAGCACTCAGCGCTCTACCAACTGATTGCGAGCGAAAGTGGCCAGCCGTTAGGCACAATTAAGCGGCTGACGCTGACCGCTTCCGGCGGGCCATTTCGCGGCCGTAGCCGCGACGAGCTAAAAGCGGTCACGGTGGAAGAGGCGCTTGATCACCCAACGTGGCAGATGGGCGCCAAAATCTCGGTCGACTCGGCGACGCTGATAAACAAGGGGCTTGAAGTAATCGAGGCCCATCAGCTATTCGGGACGGCCTACAACGATTTAGAGGTGGTGATCCACCCACAGTCGATCGTCCACGCCATGATCACGCTGGCCGACGGCGCATCGCTAGCCCACCTTGGTTACCCCGACATGAAGGTTCCAATCGCCTACGCGCTGCATTGGCCGCAGCGAGCGAGCCTCGATCTCGCTCCGCTCAGCTTGGAGCAACTTGGTTCGATGAGCTTTGAGGCCGTCGACAATGAAGCATTTCCCTGCCTAGCGTTGGCGCTCGCCGCTGGGCGCGAAGGCGGCACCGCTCCGTGCGTGCTCAATGCTGCCAATGAGGTCGCTGTGGCGGCATTTCTGGACCGCCGCTGCGGCTTCCTGCAGATCCCCGAGGTGATCGAGTCGACTCTTAATCGTGCTTCGATCAAGCAGACCTACTCGTTCGAAACGCTGATTGAAGCCGACCGCGAAGCACGGGCGGTGGCCGGCGATTATTTAGAAACCCTGGCGTAGGGAAGGCCTCCTACACTTCTAGCGATGAGTTATTTGCTTGCCTTCCTTGGCTTCTCAGCGCTAGTTATTCTCCACGAACTGGGCCACTTCTGGGCTGCAAAAAAGGTTGGAATGCGCGTCGAACGCTTCTCGCTCTTCTTCCCGCCACACATCTGGAAAAAGACCAAGGGTGAAACTGAGTACTGCATTGGCTTGATTCCTCTTGGCGGCTACGTCCGAATCATGGGGATGAACCCGAACGAGGAGATTGCGCCAGATCTGCAAGATCGCTCCTATTCACGGATGGCGGTCAACAAGCGTATTTTTGTTATTGCCGCCGGACCGGCGATGAACGTCCTCGTCGCCTTCGTGATCTTCTTTGGGCTCTTTCTCGCCGTCGGGCTGAGCTCACCGTCAAGCACGATCGACAAAGCGGAGCCTGGCTCTCCCGCTGCGGCCGCGCTGAAGCCTGGTGACAAGCTAGTTTCCGTTGACGGCAAGACGGGTGACGTGGCGACGCTCGGCGCTGCAATCTCAAGCCATCGCTGCGCCGGCACGCCGACTGAAGGCTGCGACGCAGAAACGCCAGTGCGAATTGTGATCGAACGCGGCGGACAGCGCGAAACGTTGCTGCTGACGCCGCGCTACGACGCCGCTGCAGAAAAAACTCGGCTTGGTTTCAATTTTGCGATTGATCGCGAGACGCTAGGGCCCGTTGCTGCAGCTTCGCGCAGCGTCACCGAAATGTGGCGCGTCACAACATTGACGATGGGCGCGCTCTCGAGGCTCGCCTACGATTCACAGGCGCGCAAGGAGATCTCGGGTGTCGTTGGTAGCTACGAGGTAACTCGCCAATCTTTCGAGTTCGATTTAGCACAGGCGCTCAGCGTGCTCGCGATAATTTCGCTCTCGCTTGCCTTGATCAATCTCTTTCCGTTTCTGCCGCTCGATGGAGGCCACATCTTCTGGGCTTTAGCCGAGAAGCTACGCGGCCGCCCAATCGCCTATTCGGTGATGGAACGGGCGAGCGTGGTCGGCTTTGTCCTCGTCCTACTTCTTTTCGCCGTCGGTTTGACTAATGACATCTCGCGCCTCCAAGGCGAGGGGTTCGGGCTCCGCTAAATCCCACAAAAGGTCTCAGAGTCTGTAGTTTTTAATCGACCGACCGAGGGGACGTAATGACAACTGAGCTAGTCGAGTACGCCGCAATGCAGTCACCTACTTTGGCCGCCGCGCTAAGAATTACAGCCGACGAAAACGCTGATCAAGTTTGGGTCAAGAATCGCGATGGTTCGGTTGTAATTACTTGGAGCGAGGGTTTGGCTCGCGCCGACCGAATCGCCGGCGGTCTGCGCAGCCTCGGCCTCACGAAGGGCGACACGGTCGCGCTGATGCTCATCAATCGGCCGGAGTTCCACATCATCGACTTTGGCGTGATGATCGCTGGCGGTACGCCGTTCTCGGTTTATCAGACTTACAGCGCTGAGCAGATCGACTATCTACTCGAGGATTCAGCAAGCAACTTGATTTTCACCGAGCCGACATACCTAAAGACCGTTCAGGCCGCCTGCTCAAAGCTTGCCGATCCGCCACAGATCATTTTGGTTGATGGCCCTACGAGCGGCGTCGAAGGGACGATAAGCCTTGCCGAGCTTGAACAGCTCGGCGCGGATTTCGATGGCGCTGCAGCAAGCGACGACATCGGTCCCGACGACATCCTCACCTTGATTTACACGAGCGGCACGACCGGTCCGCCAAAGGGGGTCCAGCTGACGCATCACAACCTGATGTGCACGGTGCGTGGCATAACCTCGATCGTCAATTTCCCGCGCAGCTCGCGCGTGATCAGCTGGCTTCCGTCGGCCCACATTGCTGAGCGCGCTGCACATCACTACATCCCCGCCGTGATGGGCTTCGAAATTACCTCAGTCCCTGACCATAAGCTCGTGATGGAAGTGCTGCCGGAAGTTCGGCCAAACTGGTTTTTCGCGGTACCAAGAATTTGGGAAAAGCTCCGCGGCGGCCTTCAGGCGATGGTTGCCGGGCAGCCGGACGAGCAGCGCGAGCCGCTCGAGGCCGCGATAAACGCAGCGATTGAGAAGGTCCGTTTAGAGCAGACGGGTCAGCCGGTTCCCGCCGAGCTAGCGGCAACGGTCGCTGAAGCTGACGAGAAATCTTTCGCCGCGCTGCGCGTGATGCTCGGGCTCGATCAAGTCGTCACGATCAACGTTGGCGCAGCACCCACGCCTACGGAGGTGCTGGAGTTCTTCCACGCAATTGGCTTGCCGCTTGCAGAACTATGGGGCATGTCGGAAACATGCGGCGGCGGAACCGTGAACCCCCCTGGCAAGGTGCGAATTGGCACCGTCGGCCCCGCCGTGCCGGGGGTAGAGCTGAAGCTGGCAGAGGACGGCGAAGTGATGATCCGCGGAGACCTGATAATGCTCGGCTACCGAAACATGGCTGAGGAAACGGCGGCGACGATCGACGCTGACGGCTGGCTCGCCACCGGCGACATAGGCCAGTTCGATGACCAGATGTACCTCAAGATCATCGATCGCAAGAAGGAGCTAATCATCAACGCGGCCGGTAAAAACATGTCGCCCGCCAATATTGAGGCGCAAATCAAGAGCGCTTCACCATTGATCGATCAGGTCTGCTGCATCGGTGACGGTCGCTCATATAACACGGCGTTGATCTCCCTCGATGCCGATTTTGCGCCCCAGTGGGCATTGAGAGAGGGGATTGAGGACGAATCGATCTCAGCGCTCTCTCAAAACGCTCAGCTACTGGAACTGGTTGGCGCCGCTGTTGACGAAGGCAATTCGCACCTTGCGCGCGTCGAACAGATCAAGAAGTTCAAGCTCTTGCCAGCTACTTGGGAGCCTGGCGGCGACGAGCTAACGCCGACGATGAAGCTAAAACGCAAACCAATTGCTGCGAAGTACGCTGATGAGATTGAAGCGCTTTACGCTCCGGCGACGTGAGCTCTTGTTAGCTTTCCGGGCGAGTTAACGCCAAGTAAGGCGAGTGAGATTTCGAGCTCGCGGCGGAGCAGATTCAGTACCTGCTCGGCCCCGCTGGCGCCGCCAACCGTCAAACCCCAGAGCATTGGCCGCCCGACCAGTACTGCACTCGCGCCCAGTGCGAGGGCGGCACAAACATCAGTTCCGCGGCGGATGCCACCGTCGACGAGTACCTCGACGCGGCCGCTGGTGGCGTCTACCACGTCGGCCAACACTTCCGCCGTTGGCGCCACGTTGTCGAGCTGGCGCCCGCCGTGGTTTGATACGACAATGCCCGCTGCGCCGTGGTCACACGCCAGCCGTGCATCTTCACCGCATTGGATTCCCTTGACGAGCACCGGAAGGGGGGCGCTGTCAATGAATTCCTCGAGCTTCGCCCAAGTTAAGGTGGGATCAACCATCGAGAAGAACTCCTCGACCGTCAGTCCTGCGGAGCGGCCGAGAGCGGCGGTGACGCCAGGCATGTCTATTTGTTCGGGAACGACGAAGCCGCTGCGCGGGTCGCGTTCGCGAATCCCCGCGTACGGCGCGTCGACCGTGACGACAATTGCCGTCGCTCCCGCCGCCACCGCTTGATCGACAAGAGCGTGACTGACCGAGCGGTCGCGGCAGAGGTAAAGCTGCAGCCAGCGCTGCCCAGCGGGAGCTGCGGCAGCGATTTCCGCCAAGCTGGCGCTTGCTAGCGTCGAGCAAACCATCAGCGTGCCAGCAGCCTGGGCAGCTCGCGCCATCGCTAGCTCGCCATCATCGTGGGCCATTCGCTGCAGCGCGGTCGGCGCAACAAGAATCGGCATCGAAATCGTCTCGCCAAGCACAGCTGTCGATGTAGAAACGTCGCCAACGTCGACGCAGACGCGCGGCCTTAATGTGATCTTGCTCCACGCCGCGGCGTTCGCCCGGAGCGTGTTCTCATCTCCGGCTCCACCGTTGTAGTAGCCGCCTGGGCCCGCGGCGAGACGCTCGCTTGCAAGCTCTTCATAGTCGGCGACATTAATTGGCTCTGGAGCAGCACTCATCGGAGCGCTAAGACTATCTCTGAACTCCTGCTGAGGCGTCCTTCGTACACTAGTTACGTGGCTTCTGAGCGACAAATCAACGTAGGCGGCGTTCTCATTGGTGGAGGCGCTCCAGTAGCCGTGCAAACGATGACGAAGACGGAGACCGCCAACGTAGAGGCAACACTGGCGCAGATCGTTCGCTGCGCCGACGCCGGCGCTGATCTGATCCGCTGTGCCGTGCCACGCGAAGGCGACGCCGAGGCGCTGAAAACGCTCGTGGCCCAGTCACCGATCCCGATCATCGCTGATATTCACTTCAACCACACGCTGGCGCTGAAAGCGATTGCCAATGGCGCTGCTTGTGTCCGCCTCAACCCCGGCAACATTGGTGGCCCAGAGAAGGTTGCCGAGGTGGTTGCTGCGGCGGCCGCGGCGGGCGTGCCGCTCAGGATTGGCGTCAACTCCGGCTCGTTGCCCGGACACCTGATTGAGCTTGAGTTCAGCGACCCAGTCGAAGCGCTGGTCACGGCTGCGACCGAGTTCGTTGAGCTGATGGAAAAGCTTGAGTTCACCGACTTCAAGATCTCGATGAAATCGACCAGCGTCCCGAACACAATCGCATCGAACAGGCGGCTTTCGGAGCGGATCCCGTACCCGATTCACCTCGGCGTGACCGAAGCTGGCACGCGGTGGACGGGCTCGCTTAAGTCAGCTGTTGGCCTAGGCGCGCTACTGGCCGACAACATTGGCGACACTGTCCGCATATCGCTTTCTACCTTCCACGCCGAAGAAGAGGTCAAGGTCGCTTGGGAGATCCTGAAGGCGCTGAAGCTGCGCGAACGCGGCCCGGTGCTGATTGCCTGTCCGACCTGCGGGCGGCTCCAGTTTGACATGGACTCGGTCGTGATTGAGATTGAGGAGCGCCTCGCTGCCTACCCCGACGCGATCGAGGTGTCGGTGCTCGGTTGCGCAGTCAACGGGATCGGTGAGGCGCGCCACGCCGACTTCGGCATTACCGGCGCGAAGGATGCAGGAATGATCTTCTCGAAGGGTGAACCGCTGAAGAAGGTGCCGACCGACCGCTTGGTCGACGAACTGTTTGCTGAAATTGATCGCTACTACGACGCTGGCAAGACAGTTGTCCGTGACGAAGCTGCGGCAGCGGAGGCTGCAGCCTGGCTCGCTCAGAATGAGGACGCGGAGGCAATGACCCCGGAGCGGCTCGCTGCGATGGAGGCCGAGGCTAATCAGAAGGCTGGTGGCGGCGATGACGTGCTTGAGGCCGCGGGCGTCACTACCGCAAAACCTATTGACGAAGCCGCTTCACCGGTGGCCGGCCGTCGCTTCACACGGAGCTGAGCCAAGACTTAGCGAGGGCGCAGCTTAAGGGCGGCGGAATACTGCCTGCGCGCCTTTGGTCCAGAGAGCCAGTAGTAGCGGTAGCTCGCCGCGGTGCGAAGCTCAAAGCTTGTGCCAAAGAAGCCTTCGACGTCGGTTTCAACTTTTGTTAAAGCTTTAAACGGCCTGCTGCCGATGCGGCGCTGGATTACTACCGTGTGCGCCGCGCCGGGGCGGACTTGGCCCCAGAGCCGCGCGCTGCGACTGCCGCTTACAACGTAAGCCCAGAATGGGTTCATGAAGTGCGCGGCTGCAGGCTTCGCCAAGCCGTCAAAGCCGTAGAGCCCACTCTGTCTTCCCGAGTACGCATCGACGCCTTTGCCGCCGTCGACGACAGGCTCATCACGCCAAAGGTGCTGTCCCAGCAACTTCACACGTGGCTGGCCGAAAACGATCTTCGCACCTTGCGCAAGCCAGCGGTCCTGAGCCGCCAAGCTAACGCCGCTATAAACGTCGGGTGGGTTCGTCTGGTAGCCCCACTCGTCGTAATAAATGTCGATTGGCAGCGAATTATCTCTGTCGTTTGTTACGCCACCGGTGAGCTGCATCGCGTCGAGCACGTCGGTCAGGCGCCGCGTGTCGCTTAGGCCAACCTCGAAGGTGCTGGCAAGTCGCTTGCTGGGCGCCTGCCCGCGCTGGTCGGGGTGGACCGCAAGCCCATCAATAGCGCTTGGTTCAAAGTTATCGCAGCTGGCCGAGCTACGATCGGCGACGTCACCGCTGCCAAGGCACCCGAATGCCCTTAACCACGGGATTGGCCTGATCGGGTCGTCGGACTCCTTCCCGTCCATTCCGCGCGCGGCGAGCGACCCGGCATAAACCTCTGCGGCGCTGTCGGCGCCACGAATTGCCCTTGCGGCGGCGTTGAAGAGCTTGCGGTAAATCTCCGGCGAGCGAGGGGAGCAGCGACCCCTTGAACAGAACGACTGCGGCCGCAGCTGATCGCCAGTATTTGGCTCGGTCCAAATGATGTATCGCTCTACCTGAGCGCCATAGCGCTCGGCGACAGCGGCCGCGAATGCTGCGAACAGCGCAGGATCTGGCCGATAGCGGGCGCTGCCCCGTGATGGGTCAGAACTTGTCCAGAGCGGCCCTGGCCCAGTGATAGTGAGCAGGGGCTCGAGCTTGTTCGAGCGCAGCACCGAAATCACGCGGTCCAAGTCGGCCCAGTCGTAGCGCGCCGAACCTTGCGGCGCGACCGCTGCGTCTTTGTCGGGAGCGATCTCGCGCCAATTCGCCGTCACCGACGCAATGTCGATTCCGGCGGCACGCCACTTCGGCGCAACTGCCTCAAGCAGGCCGGGGGTTGGTCCTGTAATTACTGGGTCACTGATGCCGACGAGCGCGTGTTGGCTCGGCGCGCCAAAGGCGGGGCTTCGGTCAGCGAGCGTTACGCCGACGGTGGCCATCAGAGTCAAAACCGCAAGGGACAGCGCTTTGGCTAATTGCCGCATTGGCCTATTTGCGGCGCGGCGTAACCGTCCGAATATCTGAGCTGAGCACCGTGGCGCCGGAGCTCTTAGCTGGCGCATTGTAAAGGAAGCGGAAAGAACGCTTAGCTGGGACCGCCGTCTTGAACGAGAAATACCCGCCGGAGTTAGGCGCCACAGTCTTTAGCGTCTTAAACGCCTTCGAGCTCCCGCTGCGCACTTGTACAGTGACGCCGCCGCTTATCGTCGCCCGCACCTGGCCCCAAACGGTTGCAGTCTTGGCCCCCGTTGGGAGGTCAACCCAAAACGGGTGCTGGAAACTCTTGCCAGAAGGCTTGACCTTGCCATTGGCAAAGAACATCCCTGACTGCCACGCCCAGCTCTTCGCCTGCGTGTAAGGCTCGTCATACCAAAGGTAGTAGGCCAAAAGCTTCACCCGCGGCGCCCGCCACATCATGTAAGCGACCTGTTGGTAGTGGTCGCTCTGCTTCGTCAGAGATAGGCCCTGCAGCTTGTCCGGCGGATTAGTCTGCACGCCGTACTCATCGATGAATACGTCGAGCCGCTTACTTTTCTGCGCCGCGCCTTTGACCGTGCTGTTGAGCACTCGCCCGCCCGATTGGAGGCGGTCAAAGATTTTTGCTAAGGCCGAAATGTTCGCCGTCGTTATCGCGTCGCCAGGGTCACGCTCTGTCGGTGAGAGCATCACGGTGTGTGGATGGTGCGCAATTCCGTCGGTCAGAAGTGGCTTGTAGCTCTTGCAGCCCGGACTCTTGCGGTCGACCGCGTAATTGGGCCCCACGCAGGCCATCGCCTTGAAGAAGGCGAACGGGCCGGGCGAAGAGCGCGTTGGCGAGACGCCAGGACGGCCGTGCGGGGCGAGCGCACCGATCCAAACCGACGCCGCTGGGTCGGCCGCTTTGACCGAGTTGTAGGCACTGCGGTAAAGACCTCGGTAGATTGCCGCACCGGCCAGCGTGCAGCTCTTGGCAGACGAGCCACTGCACTGGTATTGCGGCGTGATGTACTGCCAAAGGTTTGGCTCGTTCATTGGCAGGTAGCTCTTGATGCGACCCTTGTAGCGCTGCGCGACTGCGTAAACAAAATCCCCCAGCGCCTTTGCGCTGGGCTTATAGGTGTTGCTACGGCGCGAAGGTACAAGCGATGCCCAGTACGGGTTCGGCGCAGCAATCAAGATCGAAACGTCAATCTCGTTTGCTTCTAGCGCCGAGACCGCGCGGTCGACGTCGGCCCAGTAGTAGCCGGGACTGTTTGGGTTACGCGGGTTGAACCCGGCCGGCATAGTTGTGCTCCAAGGGTTTGGTGCAATGCGCGTCCAGACCAGGGTCAGCCGGCTTTGATCTATGCCATTCTGCCCCCACAGCGCGGCAGTCGGGGCGGTTGTACCCTCCGTGCGCTGCATTAGCCCATCGTCATCAATGCCGATTTGTAGCGACGAATCAGCCCCAGCGGGAGCGGCCACCGCAAGGGCCAGCAGCGCGGCTAGCGCAGCGCTTGAGAACGTTCGGTTCACAACTACATCTAAGCAGCCCGAGCGGCCAAATGCGCCAGTTCGAGGTGCGCAAAACTACCTATTAGCGGGGCGTTACGGTCCGGACCGACGAAGTGACAACGCCGTAGCCATCGCTGTCGTAATAGAAGCGAAATGCAGTCCGGCTGCGCACGGTCGTCTTGAAACTGAAGTAGCCCGCTTGGTTGGTTGTCACCCTGCGCAGCGCTGCAAAGCTTGCGCCGCCTAGCGCTCTCGACTGGACCGTGACCGTAGTCTGCCCGCCCGGCCGCACTTGGCCCCAAACCGTCGCCTTGCTAGCGCGGCGGGGAAGGTCAACCCAGAACGGGTTTGGAAACGCCGCGGCCGACGGTTTCGAGGTTCCATCATCGAAGTAGAGCCCAGATTGCCATGAACCGGCCGAGAGGCTGACCTTGTCGAGTGGCTCGTCCTGCCAGAGATATTGAGCGAAGAGTTTCACGCGGGGATTTCGCCACATCATGTAGGCGGCCTCCTGCAGGTAGTCGCTCTGCCGCGCGAGCGAAACACCAGACCAGGCGTCGGGTGGGTTGGTCTGAATTCCGAATTCGTCAATCTGCACGTCGAGTGGCGCGCGCTTTGCTTCGCCGGGAGCAACGGAGCCGTTGAGGAAGCCTCCCCGCCTTTGTATTTTGTCGATCGTCGCGGTTAAGCGCGGGATTGTTCCGATCGTGACACTGTCAGCCACCCCATTCGACTCCCGTGGCGCGCGCCAAGCGCTATGAGGGTGGTGAGCGATCGCGTCGAAGCTGAGGGGCCGAAATCGACTGCAGCCGCTGCTGCTGCGGTCGCGCGCAAAGCTCGCCGTGACGCAGCCAAGCCGCCGTAGAAAGAGCAATGGACCAAGCGACGTTTTTGGGCCGCCCCGATCTATCGTGCCGAGCGGTGCGAGCGAGCCACCCCAGACCTTCGCCCGGGGGCTTAACGCCTTGATTTCGGCGTACCCTGAGCGAAAAAGTTCGCGGTAGATCGCAGGACTAGCGGGCCGGCAGCTGCTTTCAGCTGCACTGCTGCAAGACCATTGTGGTGTCAGCCACTGCCATAGGTTTGGCTCGTTGATAAGCGCGTAGCTGCTGATTTTCGTGCCGTATCGAGCGGCCACGGCGTGCACGAACGCTCCAAATGCTGCCGCGTCAGGCCTGTAGGTAGGTTCGCGGCGAGATGGCACCTTCGAGGCCCAAATCGGCGCTGGCGTCGTGACCGAGATTTCGATGCCGATTGAGCGTGCTCTCAGCGCCTCGACAGCACTGTCTACAGCGCGCCAATCGTAGCCTGGACTCTGATGATTGCGTGGATCGAAGCCGCTCGGCGGCTTGACGTCTAACGCTGCTGGAGCAATGCGGGCCCAGACGAGCGTCAGTCGGCTTTGATCAACGCCGCGGCGCTGCCAAGTGGCAGCTGTGCCAGCGGCGGCCCCGGGAATACGCTGCATTAGCGCATCATCGGCAACCCCGACCTTCATCAGCGCGCCAGCGCTCGCCGGGGCGGCGCAAACGACTGACGTGGCCGCTGCGGCGACAGCACAAAGAATGATCCGCGGCACCGAGACATCACAGCAGCTCGGCGGGTGTTGGCGCGAAGGTTCTCGTTCAGGCAGCGGCGTAACGCGCGGCGATTACCGACCAATCGACTGTGTTCCACCAAGCCTTCAGATAATCCGGGCGCCGATTCTGATAATTGAGGTAATAGGCGTGTTCCCAGACGTCGTTACCCAGAAGCGGCGTCTTCCCGTCGGTTAGCGGTGAATCCTGATTCGCAGTGCTGACGACCGCTACGCCGTCGCCGTCGGCGACTAGCCAGGCCCAGCCGGAACCAAACTGACCGACGCCGGCGGCTTCGAAGGCCTCTTTGAACGATTCAAACGAACCAAACGCAGCGTCGATTGCTGCGGCAAGGTCGCCGTCGGGTGCGCCGCCGCCATCAGGGCTCATCGACTCCCAGAACAGCGAGTGGTTGAGATGACCACCGCCGTTGTTTCGAACCGGGCCCTGAATCTCGGCGGGCAGCGCGGAAAGGCCTGCAATGAGATCAACGATTGAAGCGTCTGCTGCGTCGGTCCCTTCGACAGCCGCGTTCAATTTGTCAACGTAAGCTTGATGATGCTTGTCGTGATGAATCTGCATCGTCGTCTCGTCGATGTGCGGCTCAAGTGCGTCATATGCGTAAGGAAGTGCCGGAACTTCAAAAGCCATTGTCTCTCTCCTCGGTTGTCGAATCTGCAAGTGAGACTAACTTAGCGCGCGCGAGGGGTTAGGCTTGCCGCGCGATGCGGATGTCACAGCTTCTCTTACCGACCGAGCGTGAGGCGCCAGCCGACGCGCAGGCGCTCTCGCACGTGCTGGGTGTGCGCGCCGGCTTGGTTCGCCAGCTCAGCGCCGGGCTCTGGACTTGGCTTCCAGCCGGTTGGCGCGTCCATCAGAAGGTCGAGGCGATCATCCGCCAGGAAATGGAAGCGATCGGCGGTCAGGAGCTACTCATGCCGCTGATCCAGCCGCGCGAGCTGTGGAAACAAACCGGCCGTGATGAGATCGACGAGCTGTTCTCGCTGAGCGACCGCAAGGGCGCGGAGCTGGTTTTAGCGATGACGCATGAAGAGGCCGTGACCTTTCATGTTTCGCAGCTAGTTCGCTCCTACCGCGATCTGCCGCTGATTCTCTACCAGCTTCAGCTGAAAGCGCGTGATGAGCCGCGGCCACGCGCCGGCGTGCTGCGAACTCGCGAGTTCATCATGAAGGACTCTTATTCGTTTGACCGCGATGAGGCCGGACTTGCCGCCAGCTACGCAAAACACATTGAGGCTTACGACCGTATCTTCACGCGCAGCGGCCTCGAGTGGTACCGCGTCGATTCGGACGTCGGCGTGATGGGCGGCAGCGGCGCGCACGAATACATGGCTCCCTGCCTGGCTGGAGAGAACGAGGTGGCTCTAGCGCCAGGCTATGCGGCCAACGTCGAGGTCGCCAGCGCCAAGCCCCGTGCGGCAAAGCTGGCATCAGCGGAGAGCGAGATAAGCGAGATCGCGACGCCGGGGGCCAAAACAATTGAGCAGGTGGCATCAGCGCTAGGGCTAGATCAAAGCGCGCTGCTGAAAGCTTTCCCGGTTGTCTCTGATAGTGGAGAGATGCATCTCGCGATCGTGCGCGGCGACCACCGCGTAAACGAATTTAAGTTGCGCGCGGTTCTCGGCGAAGGGTTCCGGCCCGCAACCGATGAAGAGATCGCGAGCCAGATCGGGCCACCCGGTTTCATTGGGCCAGTTGGGATAGAGCTCCCCGTCCTGCTCGACGACGCGATAGCAGGCCAAAAGGGCCATTGGGTGGCGGGGGCCAATAAGGCTGATTTTCATTTGGTCGGAGTTGAGCCGGGGCGCGACTTCCAGTTCCAGGCCGCCGACATCCGCGCCGTCGAAGCAGGCGACCTTGTCAACGGCGAGCCGATGCGACTCGAAGCCGCAATCGAAGTTGGCAACATCTTCAAACTTGGAACGCGCTATTCGCAGCCTCTGGGCGCGAGCTTCCTTGACGAAGACGGCGCGCAGCGCGAGATAGTGATGGGTTCTTACGGGATCGGCCCTGCGCGCATCGCTGCAGCCGCGATCGAACAAAACGCCGACGAGAACGGAATTGCTTGGCCGAAGGCGATCGCCCCGTGGGAGATCGAAGTGGTCGCGCTGGGCAAGCTCGGCAGCCCGGAGTTTGAGCGCGCCGAACAGCTTTATAACGAACTTCTCTCACTTGGAGCCGACGTGCTTTTCGATGACAGGGATGCTGGCCCGGGGGAGAAGTTCAAGGATGCTGAGTTGCTTGGCTGCCCGCTGCGAGTGACGCTCGGCAAGCGCTCGTTGGAAAGCGGAACACTCGAGCTTCAGGGCCGCCGTGGCATGGTCGAACTCGATCCAATAGAGCTCGGTGAAGGCTGCGCCGCAGCGATCCTGGCAACGCTGGCTCTGCTGCCGTGAGTGATCGCGAGCAGACGCGGCAGCCGCTGACCTTCAGGCGCTTCGCCGGGCTAGACCGCTCCGGCCCGCCTCCACCAGAAACTCTCCCCGACGCGCCGCTACGCCCGTGGACGATTCCAAACGCGATTGGGCTGTTCCGGCTGCTGCTAATACCCGTTTTCATGTGGCTTTCGTGGACTGCTGGTGGCGCGTCGCTGACCGCCGCGGCGGTCTACGCGGTAGTCGCGTGGGGTGACTACGCTGACGGAATCGCGGCCCGCGTAACTGGCCAGTACAGTCGCCTTGGTGCATTGTTGGATCCCGTGATCGACCGCCTGCTCGTGATCGCAGGGGTCGTGGTCTGCTGGCGTTTCGAGCTGGTCCCAATCCCGCTACTGGCCGCGCTGGTTTTACGCGAGCTACTGATGTTGATTGGAGGCGGTGTTGCCCTCCGCAGGGGCGTGAGCTTAGAAATTAACTGGTGGGGTCGGTGGGGCGTCTGGCCGGCGATGGGAGGCCTCTTTTTGGGCATCTGCGGCGCACCGCTTGCGGCAACAATAATGCTCGCCATCGGATTGCTTTTGCTCGTCATTGCAAGCGTCGAGTACTACCGATCAGCTCGCGTTCAGCTGGCAGACCGCACGGCCTCAACCTAAGGTTGACCGTAGGGCTGGCGCTGGTATGCTCGCGCCGATGCTGCATTGTCCTGAATGCGCCTTCGCTAACGCCGAGGGGGCAAAATACTGCCAGAAGTGCGGAGCCTTTCTTGGTCAGCCGGGAGAAGAGGACCGCGATTCGACAGCCAGCTACCGAATTGATCAGGCGAGCGGCGAACTGATTCCAGTTGACCTCGATGATCTATTGGAACAGGAGGGGGCGCTACTCGTAGTGCGCGGAGGTGGCGGGCGAGCCGGAGAGAGCTTCGCGCTCGACGCCGAGCGCTTGACAGTCGGTCGGGGCCCCGACAGCGACATTTTCCTTGACGACGTAACAGTCTCGCGCGATCACGCGCTGCTCGTGCGGCGAAATGATCAATGGTTTATCGACGACCTGGGCGCACTGAACGGCACTTATGTCAATCGCCGGCGCATTGATACGCAACAGCTAGAAGATGCCGACGAGCTTCAAATTGGCAAGTACAAACTAACCTTCCTCTCGCGCTAACTGATGCCCTCGACCAGCAAAGCCCAAGCGACAATTGCAAGCTCGCCGGCGCGCCCTGAGCCACGTCGCAGCAAGCCGATGACGATTGGTGCGGTCTGCGACGCGCTGTCGCGTGAGTTCCCCGAAATCTCGATATCAAAGATTCGTTACCTCGAAAATCAGCGCCTTGTCGAGCCGCGCCGCACGCCTGGGGGTTACCGCCTCTACTCGGCCGAGGATCTTGCGCGGCTACGCACGATTCTGCGCCTTCAGCGCGACGAATTTCTGCCCCTGCGAGTTATCCGTCAAGAGCTAGCGATAGGCCGCACCGACAGTGCAAGCGGCGCGCTAGTTCCATCTGAAGGGTCGCGAGCAAAGACTCGGCGAATGCCGCCGGTCGTTGTAAAAACTGCTGGGCCGGTACGGACGCTCGACGAGCTGCTCGAAGCAACCGGCGCCGACGCTCAGTTAGTGCGAGAGCTTGAAGGGTTCGGGATCATCGCGGGGAGCGCCGATGGCGCCGCTCCCCGCTACGACGAAAACCAATGCGAAATTGTCCGCGCGGCTGTTGAGCTCGCCCGCTACGGCGTCGGCGCGCGTAACCTGCGCGTCTTTAAAACCTCAGCTGACCGTGAATCAGCGCTGCTGCAGCAGCTATTAGCCCCATCGCTTCGCTCCCGCAGCGCAGCGCGGCGCGATGAGGCAACCGAGGCGCTTGAAGATCTAGCGTCAGTCACGACTCATCTCAAGCATCTGCTGTTGATTGGTGACCTTCGTGCGATGCTTTCCTGAGGTCGGCGACTTCTCGCTTGCAGCGGCGATCGACCATCGCTAGTGGCCACTGTTAGCGGCACAATCACCTTGGCGGCCGCGCAAGCAACTGTTTGGGCGCAGATATCCGACCCGCGCCAGCTGCCGCGCTGGTGGCCGAAGGTGGTCCGCGTCGAACTCGCAGGCGCTGCCGCCTTTACCGAGGTCCTGACAACCGATAAGGGTCGTGACGTACGCGCCGATTTCGTAATCGCAGAGTACGATGAGCCGCATCGCTGGCGCTTTGTCCAAGAGCTCGATGAGACACCCTTTGCCGCGGTGCTGCGCGAATCGCAAACGACCGTCGAGCTCGCGCCCAGTGGTGACAACGCGACGGTCGTCTCGATCGAGCTCGAGCGCAAGCCCCGCGGCCTCAGCCGCTTTGGTGGGCCAATGATGAAGCACGCAGCTAAGCGGCAACTAGCTGAAGCACTGCTGCGCCTGGGGGAGCTCCATGGCCGCGTTGACTGAGATGCGCTTTTCAGGGTGGGGGGTCGATGCTGAAGCAGGGGAACTCTCCGGCCATGTGATCGACTGGCTTGAACGCCGATTCGGTAGATCACTCGCCCCGCGCCAATTGGCGCCAGATGCGTCCGAGGTGCGTCTGAGCAAGAGTCGGCTCTCAACGCGCGCACAGCACAAGCTCGCGTCGTGCCTTGGAACGGCGAACGTCCGCACCGACCACCAAACGAGACTCACTCATAGCGCCGGTAAAAGCTACCCCGATCTGCTCGCGTTCCGCACCACGGTTAAGCTGGCCGCGCCAGACGCCGTTGTGTACCCGCGCGACGAGTCTGACGTGCGGGCTGTTTTGAAAATCTGTCGGCAGCAGGGCATTGCTGTCGTGCCGTTCGGCGGCGGAACGAGCGTGGTTGGCGGTGTGACGCCGCTGCGCGGGGATTTTGATTCAGTAATCGCACTGGACCTCGGCCGCATGCGCCAGCTTCTCAGCCTCGATGCAGACTCACGGATCGGCAGCTTTGCGGCCGGGCTCCGAGGCCCTGAGCTTGAGCACCTGCTGCGCGCCCGCGGCTTCACGCTAGGACACTTTCCACAAAGTTTCGAATATTCAACCGTTGGCGGCTGGGTAGCCACCCGCTCGGCCGGCCAGGCGTCTACTGGTTATGGGCGCATTGACGAAAAGTTGCTCGGCGTCCGACTGGTTGCCCCGGCGGGCGAATTGAACCTCTCGGCGCGGCCTGCGAGCGCGGCAGGCCCTGACCTACGAGCTGTGATCGCGGGCTCGGAGGGCGCGCTCGGCGTAATCACCGAGGCCACGCTGGAGGTCCACCCAGCGCCGCAAGCGACACGCTACGAAGCCCTTATGTTGCCGTCATTTGCGGTTGCCGCTGATGCTCTCAGGAGCCTTGAGCAGGCGGGAGCGGCGGCCGACGTTTCGCGCGCCTCGGACGAAAATGAAACGGAGATGGGGCTCGCATTCGCTGGGATTGACGGGACGAAGCGAAAACTATTCGAGGGCTACTTGCGGGGCCGCGGCGCCGCTTTAGGCGCACTGTTAATTCTCGGATGGGAGGGGGCGAGCGGTACGATCGAGCCGCGTCGCCGCGCCGCGCTCGCGGTTCTAAAGCAGCATGGCGCTGTCGGCCTTGGCGCCGGTGCGGGCCGCACTTGGGCCAAAAGCCGTTTCAGCACTCCATATCTGCGCGACCACCTTCTCGAGCGGGCGGTAATGGTTGAAACGCTCGAAACCTCGACCACTTGGAGTAACTTAATGAGGCTCTACCGCGGCGTCGAAGAGTCGCTCACGGGCCACGCGCCGATCGTTGGCTGCCACATCTCGCACCTCTATCAAAGCGGTGCTTCGCTCTACTTCACGTTTGTTGCACAGCAGGATGAGAGTGATCCGCTTGGCCAGTGGGAGGCCGCTAAGCGGGAAGCCTGTGACGCAATCATCGCCCACGGCGGCACGATCACCCACCATCACGCGATCGGGATCGACCACCGCCGCTATTTAGAAGCTGAGGATGGGTCAGTCGGGGTCGCTGTGCTGCGAGCAATCAAGAAATCACTTGATCCGCAAGGCCTGATGAACCCGGGAAAGCTGCTCTAGCGCTACTTACGAGGCAAAGACGAGTGGACCGACGAGGTAGCTCGTCGAAGGGTTGGTCGGCGTAGGATTGGCCTTCTCAAGCGTCAATAGAACGCCGCTGTAAGCCTTCGGGTCGCCGTTGAGCACCCCTTGCAGGCCTACGCCGCCACTACCTACTTCCTGGAGGTAACCAAGCCAGACAGCCGGCTCGCCGTTCGAAGTCAACCAGACGCCGTATTGGGAGCCTTTCGGGGCGGCCGGCAGGCCTCTAGCAACAACGCTCATGGTGCGCTTGTCTCCTTGAGCCGAAATGCCAGCGAAGCCGAGCGCCTTTGAGGCCGGCGCGCCGGCCGGCGGCTTGAGCGCAGCTTGCGCGATCGCAGTCGCATCGGCGTCTGAAGCATTGGCAGCAGAGCTACTGCTTGGCTGCCCGGCCGACGAATCACTGCCGTCAGTCACACGACCGAGGCCGAAACCGGCTCCTAGCGCTACCAGCAGCAAGACGCCCGCAATTAAAAAGATTCCGCCGCGTCCCGCCTCGGAGCGCGGGCCATTTTGCGCGGAAGCGGTTTCGACGGCCCCGCCAGCCAAGGCGCCCTCGAGCTCCGCGCCCGGAATCACTGGAAGCGCGTCGCCGGCAATCTCGGCTAAGGGCGCGGCGACAGCCCGGGCCCACGCGCGGTCTGAGGCCGACCGCGCAAGCGCCCGCTTGGTTTTGTTGGCGGCGTCACCGTTTTGCTGGCCAAGCAGATAGTCGCTTATCTCGGCTCGGCGTTTTCCGCTCGGGGCTTTCTCTGGCTCAGCGAGAGTGCTGAGCGCAGCGTAGGCGCGTTCACTCACCGCAGTTGGGCTTAGGTCTAGCGTTGCCGCAATCTCGGCATAGCTCTTCGCTTGCGCGAGCAGGAGGCTAAGTACGGCCCTTTGGTCGGCTGGGAGCTCTTCAACGGAGGGCATCGCGTTGTAGCGTAGAGCAGCACAGCGGTATCGTGCGCCTGATGACCGAATTCATGCCCGGCTCCGAAATCACACCAGTTGTGCCACTCGACCGCACGTTCGATGCTCTTTACGGCCTCGAGATGCTCGAACTGACGCCCGAGATCGCGAGGGCGCAGGTTGCCGTGAAGGAACACCACATGCAGCCGATGGGCCTCGTCCATGGTGGCGTCTTCGCCTCGATCGCCGAGTCGCTCAGCTCTGCGGCGACTACTGTCGGTGTACTTCCAGAGGGCAACTCAGCACAAGGACTTTCGAACCAGACCAGCTTTTTGCGCCCAATTCTCTCGGGCACAATTCAGGCCGTTGCCCGCCGCCGCCACAAGGGGCGTACAACGTGGGTTTGGGAGGTCGAGATCAGCGATGATCAAAACCGACTCTGCGCCCTGGTGCGGATGACGATCGCGGTACGCCCGCTGACCGGCGCTTGATTTTTAAGCTTTGTAACGGTTTGTTATTGGCATCCTGCGATCGCGACCGAAGGCCTTGCCAGTTACTTTGATCCCCGGTGGCTGCTGGCGGCGTTTGTACTCGGCGCGATCGACGAGACCGATCACTTGAGCGACGACTTCTGGGTCGAATCCCTCGGCAACAAGCTGTTCGGGTCCTAGGTCGCGTTCGACGTAGCCCTCAAGCAGCGGATCGAGGATCGCATAGGGGGGAAGAGAGTCTTCATCGGCTTGATCGGCGCGCAGCTCGGCGGAGGGCGCCCGCGTGAGGATTGATTCAGGGATTGGCGAATCGTTGCGGAGATTGCGCAGCTCACAGAGGCGGTATACGAGCGTCTTGGGTACATCTTTGATGACGGCGAAACCGCCGGCGCTATCGCCGTACAAGGTCGAGTAGCCAACCGCCATCTCGGACTTGTTACCGGTCGTCAGTACGAGCCAGCCGAACTTATTCGAGAGCGCCATCAGAAGGTTGCCACGGATCCGGGCCTGCAAGTTCTCTTCGGTGAGGTCGGCGGGGCGACCATCGAATGTTGGTGCCAGCAAAGTCCCGTAGAGCTCCATCAGGCCTCCGATCGGAAGCTCGAGAAGTTCTACGCCAAGGGACTCAGCGAGGCGTAACGCATCGCTGTACGTTGCCTCGGAGCTGAATTCGGACGGCATTGTCACGCAGCTCACGCGGTCGGCGCCCAGGGCGTCGCAGGCTATGCAGGCCACAAGCGCCGAGTCGACGCCGCCGGAGAGGCCGAGCACCGCTCGCTCGAACCCGTTCTTGTCAGCATAATCCCGCGTTCCAAGCACTAGCGCGGCATAGACCGCTTCATCGTCGTCCGCTACGCGCGCGACACAATGATCGGCGCTGGCATCGCCGGACGGTGGACGGGTAGTGAAGCTGCCGATCATCTCAACCAAATCGAGATTGGCAGCTAACTGGCTTTCGGGCAGCTCTATCTCGCAGCTCAGCAGCCACTGCTCGAACTGTGGCGCGCGCGCAATGATCGCGCCGCTGCTGTCGATCACGAGCGAGTGTCCGTCGAAGACCAGCTCGTCCTGCCCGCCGACCTGAGCACAGAAGGCGACAGCGACGTTGTTGGCGCTCGCCCGCTCCGCCAGCATCTGCTCTCGCGCGGCGCCCTTTCCAGCTTGAAACGGCGAGGCCGATAGGTTGACGATCAAACTCGCGCCGGCAGCGGCCTCATCGCTCTCAGGTGGGCCGACGCTCCAGATGTCCTCGCAGATGCTAAGCCCGATCAGACTGCCGTTCAGCTCGATTAGCGCGCCTTTACTGCCCGCTTCGAAGTAGCGGTGCTCGTCGAAAACTCCGTAGTTGGGCAGATGATTTTTTTTGTAGCTACCGGCGACACGCCCGTCGGCCAAGACGGCGGCGCTGTTATAAACCGCACCGTCGCGCTGCGGGTAGCCGACGATCGCAACAATCCCCTCGACACCAGCGGCAATCCGTTCGAGCGCCTCCGCCGCATCGCGAAGGACGTGCTCCTTGAGCAGCAGATCTTCTGGCGGGTAACCGGTTAGTGCTAGCTCCGGCAGACAAACGAGCGCCGCTCCGGCCGCGAGGGCATCGGCAATCGAATTAGTGATCATCAGTTCATTGCCGGCGATGTCACCGACAACGGGGTTGATCTGCGCTAAAGCTATTCGCACCGTAACTACGCGACGCCCAGCGCTTCGCCGCCGGGCGTATGCGCGGAGAAGACGCCTTCATGTTCGGCGCTGTCCCAGCGATGGCGGTCGGTCTCAGCGGCGCGGCCAAGATCAAAGAGCGCCGCCCTGAAGTCGGCGACAACGTCGCCAAGGTCGGGCAGTACGTCGTAGTCGGCCAGCAAGCCGAAGCTAAGACGCCCGTTGTAACTCATCGCTGCGACCCCGAGTGAAGTGTTCTTTGTCAGTGGAACGACGGGGTAGAGCGCGGTTAGCTGGCGCCCCAGCAGATAGAGCGGCTGCTGCGGCCCCGGAATATTCGTCACAACGAGGTTGTAGAGCCGCTGGCGACTCTGCAGGCGGGCAGCTTGGCTGGCGATCGTTGGCGGAGCAAAGCCAGCCAGCTCGGTCAACGTGTCAGCAGCAACGGCCTGGTCGGAATGCTTAAGGTCGCCCATCGCTTTTGAGATCTGGCGGAAAGCGGCAGCAGGGTCTTGCTCGTAAACGGGCAGTGGTGCCCAGAGTGCCGACACGCGATTACCAAGCTGGCCGGCTTGGTCTTCGCTGCGGACCGATACCGGAACCATCGCCGTCAGCGTTAGTTCGCCTGTATCAACGCCACGGCGCCGCAACCAGCGCCCCAGCCCGAGCGATACCGTCGTGAGCACAGCGTCGTTGATTGTTCCGTCAAGGCCATTCTTAATGTGCTTAAAGGTTGCCAGCGAACTGTTGACCCAGCCGTAGCGCCGGTGAGGGCCGATCGGCTGGTTCAGCGCTGTCGGCGGCGCCGACCGCACTCCTGCCCAGGCCAACGCCCCGGTCTGTTCAATCCGGCCGCTGAGATCGCTGATTGCCCGTCGGGGATAGCGAATTAATGCGCGCGCTGCGCGAGAAATTTCGACTGGATCGGAGAAACGCTCACGCAGCGCATCGCCAAACAGGTCGGCTGAAGATGGCAGCGGGCGAGGAAGCCATTCGCTTGCCTCATCCACAATCGCTTCTTCTGCGCTGATCGAAAAGAGCACCGACGTGATGTCCACGCCCGAAACACCGTCAACGAGCGCATGGTGGGTCTTGACGACGATCGCAAAGCGCGCCTCTCCGTCCTCTCCGGGTGCAAGGCCCTCGACGAGGTTCATTTCCCATAGCGGCTTGTCACGATCCAGCTGCTCAGCGAAAAGCCTTCCTGCGAGGGCTGCCAGCTGGGCGTCCTCTCCGGGGCGCGGAAGCGCCGAGTGGCGCAGGTGGTAACGGACGTTGAAGTGGGGGTCATCAACCCAGACCGGCCTGCCCTGCTCGAGCGGCACGAAGGCGAGTCGCTGCCGATAGCGGGGAACGCGGTCAAGGCGTGACTCAAGGAAGCGGCGGAACTGGTCGTAGCTCGGTGCCTGTCCTGCAAAAACCATCACCGAAGCAACGTGCATGTGCGCTCCGTCGCGCTCGAGATGAAGAAAAGCAGAGTCGAGCCCCGAAAGGCGGTCTGGATTAGTCATTTGGCCAGTCTAATGGCCTCTGTGCGCAACCTTACACAAGATCGGGTCAAACCTTACACAGGTTGTGTATAGTACGTGATCTTCCAACGATCGAGAAGGTCACTCATGGATATCAGCAATCCCAGCACCTACACCACTATCTACGAGCAGCACAGGCGCGGTGTGTTCGCGGCGGCGTTTAGGATTCTCGGCAATGAAGCCCAAGCCGACGACGTCGTCCAAGACGTCTTCATGAAGGTTTGGCGCAAGCCGAAATCATTTGACTCCAAGCGCGGCGAGCTCGGTAGCTACCTGCGACTGATGGCGCGCAGCCGCGCGCTTGACCTCTGGCGCGAAGGCCAAGCCGCCGGCCGGGCTAGTGACCGGCTAAAGAATGTTGTCGCTGTTGGTGCCTCTCAGGGGGGCGAGCGACCTGACCAAATCGTTGAACGGAGCGAAGCAACGGACACCGTCGTCAGTGCGCTGCGCACATTGCCTGAGAACCAGCGCGAGGCAGTCGTGCTCGCTTACTGGGGCGGTCTCACGGCCGAGGAAGTGGCACGGCGCGCCTCGGTGCCGCTCGGTACCGCGAAGAGCCGGATTCGGCTAGGTCTCACGAAGCTACGCGACGAATTCGGCGACGGCTACATCGCTGCCGACGCTGCCTAGAACGACAAAAGCCCCGCCTACTTAAAAGCAGGCGGGGCTTGTCGGAACGCCGGAGTTACGCTACAGGCGTACTCGCGGGCGCGTCGTTGAGCTTCTTTACTCCGGTAACCAGGAGCAGGCCGAAACCGACCTTCGCGGAGATGTCGATGACCGTGAAGACCGCGACCTCCGTGTTGAGGCTGATCGTGCCGGTTCCTTCGGTGCCGAGGATCCAAAGCACCGGGTAAATGAACCAAAGGACGGTCAAAATACCGAGCAGCTTGTTGTAAAGCGCCGCTGTTCCGCCGCCCTGCTCCGCTGCAGCGGCACGAACTGGCCCCCAGACTAGGAACAGAATGGCTAGGAAGAAGCCAAAGGACACGACAAACCAGACGTACTTGTGGGTCGAGTCCAGTGAGAGCGCGCCAAAGAGTCCGGTCAGAATCATCAGGACGTCGGCTCCAATCGTGCCCGCCACCAAACCATTCCGGTTGCGGGCAGCTTCGCCGCCGCCAGAAAGCGGCTTGAGCCCGACCATCAAGAGGCCAATCAGCAGCAGCGGGGTAGTAAATACCCAGTCGACGTAGCGAGCGAAGTAAACGAGCTCCGCAGTTACATCGGCTCCGATGCCAAGTGGCGTGATCGCGAGCGCCGCTTTCGAGACGATAATGTCGCCCTGCCCTTGGGCCATTAGTAGGTAGAGGCAGGCTGCGATAGCGCAGACAAAGAAACTTGTCACGCGGTGATGGTTTTCCCGGTATAGCCCCCCCGAGCCGACAAACAGAATTGCGAAGGCGCCGAGCGTCATGCCGCCGGTTCCGATCCAAAGCCATGTTTCTTGGGTTGAAGTCATGAGCGTGTTCATTTTCTCTGATTCCTCCTAGGTAAATTGGCCGGCGGTCAACCTTTTATCGGGCTTTCGCCGTTGACGCAAGCAAACCTACTAGAGATGGCCGGTGTCAGGCAACTCCGTCGCGCCTACTCGTCGGCGAGCCCCCGTAGCCTTGCGCAAATGCTCGGGCCGATCGCGCACATTGATCTTGACGCCTTCTTCGCATCGGTCGAGCTCTGCCGCCAGCCAGAGCTACGGGGGATACCTGTGATTGTCGCTGGCAGCGGCCCGCGCGCAGTTGTTACAACCGCGTCATACGAGGCGCGGGTATTTGGCATTGGTTCGGCCATGCCGGCCACGCAGGCCAAGCGACTCTGCCCTGACGCGGTCGTAATTGCACCGAACTTTGCCGCGTACCGCGAGGTTTCACGCGACGTGATGGCAGTCATCGCCGACCACATTGAAAGGTTCGAGCAGCTGGGGATTGACGAGGCGTTCGTAGACCTCGAAGGGCTCCACTCGCCGAAATCCGCGATGCGGCGGCTCGTTGCCGAGATTTACGAGCAGACTTCGATGCGCGCCTCTGTTGGCATTGGCCCTAACCGGTTGGTTGCGAAGGTCGCCTCGGATGCCGAGAAGCCGAATGGTTTTCTCGTCTTGACCGAAGAAGAGGCGCGCCGGCGCTTCGCAGACTCGCCGGTTTCTCTGGTGCCGGGCATTGGCGCGCGAACCAGCGAGCGGCTGGGGGAAATAGGAATCGACACTCTGGCCCAGCTACGCGCTGCCGACGCGGCGTCGTTGACAAATCGCTTCGGCCCTCGACAGGGCCCCGCATTGATCGCGTTAGCGCGCTTCGAGGCGTCGGCCGAGATAGTCACCGACCGCGAGCCGGTTAGCGAGTCGCGCGAAACGACCTTCGACCAAGACATCAGTTCGGGCGACGAGCTCGAGGACGAGATGAGGCTGCTGGCAGTCGAACTCGCCAGTGCGCTTCAACGGAGTGGCCGTAGCGGCCGAACAATTCGGATCAAAGTCCGCCTCGACGACTGGACTACGGTCACGCGGGCGAGGACGATTCCAGCGCTAACGAACGACTACGAGACGATCATCAAAATTGCGATCGAACTGCTTCGCGAGTACGGCCCGCAGCGCCCGGTGCGGCTGGTTGGCGTGGGTGTAACGGGCTTTGCGGCGCGCGAACAGCAGAACCAGCTTGAGTTACCGCTCGAGCTGCCAGCGGCTTAAAGCACCTTTGAAAGGAAGCTTTGCGTCCGTTTGTGCTGGGGGTTTTCGAACACAGCTGCTGGGTCTCCCGACTCAACGACAACTCCGTCATCGATGAACACAACCGTGTCACCAACCTCTTTGGCGAATCCGGTCTCGTGCGTTACGACGACCATTGTCATCCCGTCGGCTGCCAGCGCGCGCATTACGTCGAGCACCTCGCCGACGAGCTCCGGGTCGAGCGCTGAAGTTGGCTCGTCAAAAAGCATCAGCTTCGGCTTCATTGCCAGCGCGCGAGCGATTGCCACGCGCTGCTGCTGGCCGCCCGAAAGCTGCGCTGGGTAGGCGTCAAGCCGATCTCCTAGCCCGACGCGGTCCATGAGCACCTTCGCCTCGGCTTTGGCGACCTCGCGCTTCGTGCCGCCAACGCGGATCGGCGCTTCGATGATGTTCTGTTCCGCCGTCATATGGCCGAACAGGTTGAAGCGTTGAAACACCATTCCGATCTGCTCGCGCTCGGCTGCAACGTCGCTCTCGCGCATCTCGTGCAGCTTGTCGCCGCGCTGGCGATAGCCGACGAGCGCGCCGTCTACCCAAATTCGGCCCGAGTTGATCTTCTCGAGGTGGTTGATGCAGCGCAGGAAAGTTGACTTACCTGAACCGGACGGACCGAGCAGACACATCACCTCGCCGGAAGCGACCTCGAGCGTTATGCCCTTAAGCACCTCGTTGCGACCAAAGCGCTTGTGAACGGCCTCTGCTTTTATCATCGGCTCGCTCATAGCCCGTGCCTTTGTTCAGTTGGCGGCACTTCGGTGTGCCGCCAAGTGCTGAAACTCTGCCACAGCCGCATTAGCAGCGTCGGCGGAAGCGCTCGGGCAGTGCCACGGCCATAGTGGCGTTCAATGAAATACTGCCCAATTGAGAGGATCGTCGTGAGGACGAGGTACCAAATGCTGGCCACTATCAGTAGGGGAATCTGCTTGTAGTTGGCGGCGTAGATCAGCTGCACTGCATAGAGCAGCTCCGTGTAGGCCAGCACGCTGACGAGCGACGTCGTCTTCAGCATGCCGATCGTCTCGTTGCCGGTCGGCGGGATTATCACGCGCATAGCTTGCGGCAGAACGATCCGGCGAATGGTTTGCATCCGGCGCATTCCAAGCGCCTTCGCCGCCTCTTCCTGACCTTCATCGACGGAGAGCAAACCAGCGCGGACGATCTCCGACATGTAGGCGCCCTCATTGAGCCCCAAACCGAGCAAGGCGGCGACAAACGGGGTTATCAAGTTATTCGCGTTGAACTCGATTAGCGCTGGGCCAAATGGGATGCCGAGCGCAACAACGGGGTAGAGCGCCGCGATGAAGTTCCAGAAGAGCAGCTGCACCAGAACAGGAGTCCCGCGAAACAGCCAGATGTAAAAACCGCTCGCCGCCACGACAACGGGGTTAGGTGAGAGGCGCATCACCGCGAGAATCACGCCGATCAGAATGCCCACGACCATCGCGATGATCGTCAGTTCGATTGTCTTTAGAAGGCCATCTAAAACGACCGGTGCGAAGAGATACTCGCCAACCGTGTCCCAACCAAAACGCGGATTGGTGGCCACCGATCGGATCAGGGCCGCAGCGATCACGACGATGACGACGCCAGCGACCAGCCGTCCCGGCCTTCTGACCGGGACGGCTTTGATCTCTTCTGGCGCTACCGAGGCTGACGTCTGTGCGGACGCTTCGTCCGGTTCAGCCACGCTTTGCTACTCAGTCGATTGCGCCATTGATCACCGGATCGGTGATCGCGCCCTCGTCAAGGCCCCACTTCTTCAGGATTGCTGCGTACTGGCCGCCTGCGATTAGATTCTTCATTGCCGCAAGAATCGGTTCGGCGAGGCCGCTGTTCTTCGGAATAGCGATCCCGTAGGGCGCAGTGCCGTACGGCGTGCCGACGAGTGCGAGCTGGCCGTCACTCTCAGTCACTTGGTACGCGGCGACTGGCGAATCAGCCATGCTGATCTGAGCGCGGCCACTGATTACCGCGCTGTTGGCGCCGTTCTGATCAGGGAAGACGAGCAAAGTCAGCTTCTTGTCGGAAGCACACTTCTTCGCTTGCGCAGTCGCGTCGTCCGCTTGCACTGTTCCCTTTTGAACCGCGACCGATAGGCCACAAAGATCGGCTAGGCCATCTGGAGCTGGGCCGCCTTTCTTGCCGAAGAACGATGTTCCCGCCTCGAAGTAGGTGACGAAATCAACCGTTGCCTCGCGCTCTTTGGTGTCGGTGAAGGACGACATGCCAATGTCGTATTTGCCCGCGGCTAGGCCAGGGATGATCGCGTCGAAGGTGGCGTTTTGAACGTCGGCCTTAAGCCCCATTACCTGCCCAAGTGCGTTGGCTAGGTCGACGTCGGCCCCAACGATGTCTTTGGTGCCTTCGTTGACGAACTCCATTGGCGCGTAACTGGCGTCGGCGGCAACTGAGAGCGTGCCGGCGGAGCTGACCTTGGCCGGAACGCTCGCAGCGATTGTCGCGTCCTTGGTTGCGGTGATCCCGGAGCTTTCCGAAGTGCTTGTGGAGCTGCTCGAATCATCGCTGCCGCAGGCGGAAATCGCCAGAGCGGCGGTGATCACGGCGGCAACTGCGAAGGGACTGCGCGTCGTATTGATCCTCATATGTTTTCTCTCCCGATAATCTTGAATTGGTAATTAATAAAGCTACCAGCGATCATCGTTGAGCGCACGAAGGTTGCTGGTAGGAAGCGAAGCGACCGGCCACCAAGGCGAGTAAGGCACCTACGGCGATGCACGGGCGGTCGCGGCGTCAGGCTGCGGTTCTGGGCTAATCGCTACCCCCGATGGCTTTGAGCGGCAGTGTTACCGGCGAACTGCGACGCGAACGCTGGAGCTATTTGCTGGGCGGAATGGATAGTCGGGCCGGCTTGGGGTGCGCACGCGGAATTGAAAGCTGCCGCCAGAAGAGCGAAGGAAGCGGTAGCGCGCAGACCAGTAACCGCTCGCACTTACGGCGACATCGGTGCGGATTGGAACCCAACCGCGCGAGCGCGGACCGCGGCCGTAAAGCGTGAGCTGGAACCCACTTCGCGGCACGTAGCCGCCCCGAAGGCGCCCCTTTATGGTCGTTCTGCGGCCAGCTTTGAGCCTGCGCGGCGCGGCGGTAATCGTCGTTGACGCCAGCCGCGCCGCGTAAAGCAGGTTGGACACTGCCTCCTCGCGCAGATCACTGCCCGGGACGACAATGCGAATCCGCAGCGAGCTGTGAGCGGTGACCGTCGCGCTGGCGCGGCCGCTGGCGTCCGTACGCGCCGTGCCGGCAGGCGTCCACGTAGCAGGCATCATCCACGGCTCGGTTTCAATCCGCAGCGACAGATTATTGAGCGGGTCGCCCGAACTGTCGACCACGCGCACCGTCACGCGCCGCTTTGCCGCGGCGGAGGCCCCGCTCCGGCTAGCCAGCGGAGAAATATCGGCTTTCGCACTAATCACCGCGCGCGCGGGCGGGGTGATCGACCCGATCGGAGCGCCGGAACTTGGGCCGCCGTACCAATTCACCAGCGTGGCACTGTTGCCAGCGCAGTCACTGACGAGCGCGCGCGCCGTGAAGGGCATCCGCGGTCCGAAGATCTCGTCCGGCACGAGCGCAGTTGCTCGCTGGACGCCTTCGTTAGTCGCCAGAGGCCGCCAGACCCCGGGTACCGTTGAGATTTCGATCGAAGCGCGCCCTACGCAGCGCTCATCGATAAAGAACTCGAGCAGCGCCGGGTGTTCGGCGTTGATCGGGCGCAGGCCGCCGCTGGGGGGTGTGCTGTCCTGCGTGTAGGTGAAGGACTGGATAGCGCTCTTGTTGCCAGCGACGTCGGCAGCGTAGGTCTGGAGGAGGTGTTCTCCCTCCCCGGGGCTGAGTGCGGCGAACGGGCCACCCGTCAGCACATCTGCGCCGCGGTCGAGCTTTGTCGAGACGTAACCGCCGGCCGTGACTGGCGCTGGGGCGACGGCAGCGGCCAGCCCTGAAATTTCGTCACGCCCGCTGATCGCGAACCGGACGTCTGTTGTGACGAAGGCGCCGTGGGCTGGCGCGCCAGCGACCGTCAGCTCCGGTGGCGCAGCGTCTTTGTTTAGTTGACCGCTGGTTGCCTGCAGCGCAGGCGTGACGAGCCCCGCACCGCTTGCCAGGCCTACGCTCAATTCGTGACGGCCGTCAGTGAGCGCGCTCAGCGCGAATGATCCAGCCGCACCCTTGCCGTCGGCGGGCACGGTCGTGACAGGCCCGCCGTCAACGCTCACGCGGTAGGAGGCGTAGCCCGAAGGTGGGGCGGAGGACGACGCTGGCGGCGAAAGTGTTAGCGGCTGAGCCGCGCGCTCACGGTTGACCCAGCCGTTAGGGAACGCGATCGACGGCGAACCGGGGATCGTGTCGTCAAAGCGCAGTAGAGGTGACCAGTCGCTCCACTGCCCTTTAAAGAGTTCATCGTTGACGCGAACGCGCATTTTGTAGCGTCCGACGCTTGGCAGCGTGACCGAATCTAGCGCCGGCGCTCCAGCGCGCGCCTCGACGGTGCATCGCGACGGGTCGATCGAATCGTCAGTCGTCGCCGCGCAGATCTCGACGTCGTGCGAGTTGAGCGGCGCGCCAGCGCCTTTGCCTGGGTTGGCGTAGCTCAGAGTGAAGTCATTAATCGTTCGCCAGGCCGATGCCGGTGCGCCACTCAGCTGCGGCGCCCCGGCGGCACCCGGGGCGGTGTTGTCAATCAATGCCTGATGGCTTTCGCTGCTTTCGTTGCCGCCACTATCGGTCGCCTCAATCGTGACCGTGTGCGCGCCATCAGCAAGCTTCGCCGTGTCGAAACTAACCGCCAGCTCGCGCGACGCGGGGCAGGGGATCGTCCGCGCGTAGTCGCAGTCCGATGAAACTACGCGGCGCTCGGCTCCTATGTTCGCCGACAGCGAGAAAATGCCAACGTTGTCCGACGCTGAGAAGGCCAGCGCCTGTGTGCCTGAGAGCCAAGCCGACGAGGTCCAGAGAGGTCCAGATTGCGAACTGAGCGCGGCCGTGGTCGGGTCGCTGATTCTTACGCGAGCGCCGAACAGTTCGGTTCGCGCGCGCGAGTATCCGGCAGCAGCAACGTTTGTCGCCAGCAGCGAACACCCGTCACCGTTGGCACAGACGACGCCAAGGCGCAGGCTCGTGCGGTTTGGAACCGAGACCGCGAAGTAGCTGCCACGCGAACCGGTCGAGAGCGCACTGCGCCCGATCCCGCCAAGCAGATAAGCGTTAGTTTCATCGCCAATCCCGACTCCCCAGTTGTCCGTGGCACCGCCGCCGTAGCGGTAAAGGCTGAGCGAAAGGTCGGCGCGGTCAATTGTCGTTCCGGTCGGCGCGTTGAAGCTCCAGCCAGTCGCAGCGAACGCGGGCACAGACCCGCCCGCCGGCTTCGCGGCCGCGCGCGCAATCAATCCGTTCGCTGATGAGCCGCCGCAACCGGCGCTGTAGGCGGGGAGATCAATACTCGATGAGGACGATTCCCAGCTTAGGTTCGCCCCACGCGGGTCGTCGAGGCAGGCATGAACGGTGTAGCTCCCGGCCACAGCGGGCGCGGCGGACAACGCTATTGCAACAGCGCTCACAAGAGCCGCGGTCATTCCTACGGGGAGGCATTGGCCGCGCATCGCGCGACCATAATCGCGCAAATTGCGGCTTGTCAAGAGCCGTTGGGTGGGCTAGGGCGCTGAGCGAGCAGTGCGCGGCTCAACGTGTGCCGCGATAGGCTGCCCGTCGATCGAGCAAACGGAGTGAAGATGAAGAAGTTTCTCGCCTTACTGGTTCCTAGCGCCGTCGCCGGCTGGTTGCTGCGCGGGCCGATCGCGGTTGGGGTGACTAAGAAAGCGCTGCCGAAGCGGCTTTCCGCCGACCCAGCAGCGGCGCTTGGCGACGGGTTACACATTGCGATTTGCGGCTCCGGCTCGCCAATTCCCGATGAAGAGCGGGGCAACCCTTGTACGGCCGTGATCGCGGGCGAAAAGATCTACATGGTCGACGCCGGCGAACAGGCCTCGGAAACCTTTAACCGGATGCAGCTGCGCCCTGACCAGATTGAGGCCGTTTTGCTGACCCATTTCCACTCCGACCACATTGGTGGCCTAGGCAGCGTGACGCTACAGCGCTGGGTCGCCAACGCGGCAAAGACGCAGCTACGCGTGCTCGGACCGCCTGGCGTTGAGCGCGTAGTGAACGGTTATAACGAGGCATACGCGCTCGATAACTCTTATCGCACCGCCCACCACGGCGAGGCGATCGCACCGTCGGCAACCGCAGGAATGGTTGCCGAGCCTTTTGATTTCGAACCAGGAGAGACTTCGAAGGTCGTGCTGGAGGATGGGGGACTGGTCATTACAGCGTTTGAGGTTGACCACTCTCCTGCGACCCCTGCCGTTGGCTACCGCTTCGATTACAAAGGCCGCAGCATCGTCGTCAGCGGCGACACGGTTTACACAAAAAGTCTTGTCGAGGCATCACAGGGCGCCGACCTGCTCGTCCACGACGCACTTTCAGCCGACCTGCTCAAGCTGGTCGAAGACGCCAGCCGCGACGCAGGCTTTGCCAACCGTGCGCAGATCCTCGCCGATGTCATCGATTATCACGCAACGCCGGAGCAGGCAGCGGACGCTGCCCGTGACGCCGGCGCTGGCGCACTTGCGTTGACGCACGTGATTCCGCCGCTGCCAATCAAAGCGCTTGAAGGCCCATACCTTGGCGACGCAAAAGAACACTTCTCAGGGCCGCTCTGGATTGCCAGTGACGGTGACCTCTACAGCCTCCCGGTTGGCGGGCGCGAGGTTGAGCGCAGCTCACTATTTAGCCGCGGACCTCTCGGCTGAGCGCTTTCCAGCGCGGATCGAGCTCCAACGCACGCTCCGCTCGCGAGCGCTATCTTGCCGAAATTCTCTGCCGTTGAGCGACTCAAACAGACCGCGCCGGGAATTGCGACCTTCCGCGCGATCAATCAGTAGTATTTACATACAAGGTTCAGTTTAAACCAAGGGTTTGCGGAGAAATCGCGGTTGACGCGAAAGCACGGTTTTGTGGTTTGCAACCATCGCTGTTGATCAGATGTCCGAAATTCACCGGTCGCACAATCAAAACCAATTTCTGGTCAGCCGCCGCGCTCGCCGCCTGCTTGCGTTGGCGGCTGTCACCCTCGCCACGCTGGGCCTAGCGTCGGATGCTCACGCAGCCGCAAGTCTCTCGGTAACGCCGCTGACTTGGAATGTGGTCGGCTTGCGCAGCAACGTCACCCCGTCGAAGCTAGGTCCTGATCGGTTCCCGGTCGGCTCGCGAGTTTGTAACTCCAGCGCAGCAGGAACGACGACAGCAACCAATGTTCGCACACGTTTCACTTTCGAAGGTACCGACGCTTCCACTCGGGCTGGTTTTAGTCTCGATGGCGGCATTAGCGTCGACACTCTCGGCGATCTAGCTCCGGGCGCTTGCGCTGACAGCTACTACAACGTGCTCCTTGAGCAGGCCAAGCGGAATATCGGTAATTTCCGAGAATATTTTGTCGAGGCTTACGAAGATGCATTGCCGAGCGGAAGTTCGAAGGCTCAGTACCCGCCCGCCTCGGGCACAGGGAACACCCGCGGGCTCTAAATCGAGAAGCTCGTTAGCCAAAACCGAAACGTCACCCGCAAAATCAGCGGTCCCGGTGGCTGCAATTACGACTACACCGATTGCGACGCGATCCCGACAAACCTCAAGGTAGGCGACACATACACATACAAGCTCTACGCGTCTACCTCGACCGCCTATGAGCAGCTGGAATCCTTCATAACGTTCCCGCGCTCGACCTTCCGGGTCATTAGCGCCAGCAGCACGTACCAGACACCTGCCGGACGCACAATAAGCCGTCCGTGGTCGAACGCCTGTGGTTGGAACCCGGACTACGATGCTTCGACCGATGCGACGTGCGGGTTCTCCCCGCCCGCCGAATTTCAGCCCACTGGCAAGGCGGGACGTAATGTCGTCACGACCTACAAGGTCAAGGTTGTAGGTACGGGCACAGGTGCTCTTACGGCCCTGATTTATGACTCCTCGGGGTCATCGTTCCACTACAACGCCGACTTCGGGACCAGCGCCGGCACCTTCACGGCAAGTTACTCGCTGACGACGACGGTTACCGGCAGCGGGCTTGTCAGCTCAAGCCCAAGTGGAATCAGCTGCGGCAGCACCGGAGCGAACTGCAAGGCCGCATACTCGTCCGGAACGTCGGTGACCCTGACCGCGACGCCAGGCGCCAGCCAGACCTTCACCGGCTGGGGAGGGGCCTGCTCAGGCAGCTCGAGCACATGCACCGTGACAATGAGTCAGGCTCGCGGCGTCACGGCGGCCTTTACCGGGAGTTCCTCGTTCCCACTCTCGGTTGTCGCTCAGGGGTCAGGAACGGTCACTTCGGATTCGGGCGGTGTCAGCTGCACCTCCTCAGGGGGTGCTGGATGCCAGAAGCCATACGCGTCGGGGACGTCGGTGACTTTGACGGCAGCGCCCGCTGTGGGTTGGGACTTCTCCGGCTGGTCCGGGGCATGCTCTAACACGTCGGGGACCTGCACAGTCACGATGAGCCAGGCACGCGACGTCACCGCACTGTTCGAACCGTCGCCGGTGGCGACCCGCTCGCTCACAGTGACCGACCTTCCGCTAACTCCCTACGTCAATGATGCTGACCCGGGCGGAGAGACGCTCCCGCCGGTTGGTGGCACGATCACCTCGGCTGCCGTCGCTGGCGGAGGCGTCAACCTCGACTGTGGATTTTCGTGCCTCGGCGACTACTTGAACGACGCGACGGTAACCGTCACCGCCACGCCGGCCGCCAACTACAAGCTTGTCAGCTGGGGCGGCGTCTGCTCGACGGCGACGATCACGGCCACCCCGACGGCCGCCCAGACATGCACGGTTCCGATGACCCAGAACCAGAACGTCTCAGCGAACTTCGTCCTCACCTCTTCGACTGCCAGCTACAACCTGACCGCCGCCACAACACTCAGCGGTGCCACCTCAACGGTCGCAGGCCAGGTGACGAGCAACACCGGCGGGGTCGACTGCGGCGCCACAACAACCAACTGCACGAAGAGCTTCCTTGCTGGAACTCAGGTGACGCTAAGCGCCACCGCGGCGGCCGGCAAGAAATTCAACGGCTGGAAGGACTTGGCTGGGGTCAGTTTCACGGGCTGCCAGAACGAGGTTGACCCGGCCACATCGACCACCTGCGGCGTACTCGTTAACGCCGCCAAAACCGTCAAGGCCGATTTCTTGGTGATCCCGAGCTTCTACCTGCAGTCCAACATTGGCGGCAGCGGTAGTGGAGGCGTGAGGACAAGCTCCGGTACTGACATTAACTGTGCGACTGGGCTCGCGGGTACGTCGGCGGACTGCTCGGAAACGTACGGCTCATCGACCGCCGTCACGCTTACCGCCACGCCCGACACTGGTTCGACCTTCGACGGCTTCACGGCCTCCAACTGCCCGGCAGGCACGGTCGGCGGCGCTGGCACCACATGTGCCGTCACTGTCTCGCAGGCCCGAACCGTTGACGCGAACTTCACGCTGATCGAGCTACGCAAGCTCAGCGTGCAAAAAGGCGGCACGGGAACCGGCGCGCTCACCGCCAACGTCAGCGGTTCGCCCGACCCGGACATCGCCTGCGACACCTCCTGCGCGGCCGTCAAGGAAAAGAACTACAACAAGAATACGACCGTCGCGCTCATTGCCACGCCGGCTTCCGGTTCGCGCTTTCGCGGCTGGAAGGAGCTCGACGGCACTGCGACGAGCGCCTGCAGCGAAGACTCATCTACTTCGGCGACCTGTACCGTGGCGCTCAGCGTCTCCCGCTCGCTTGTCGCCAACCTAGGAGCGGTCAAAGCGCTCAACGGATCGAAGACCGGAAGTGGCGACGGCACGCTTACGACCGCCACCACGAACTGGGACGGACAACGGGTCAATTGTCCGGTGGGGACGGCCTCCTGCGCTGCCGACTATGACCAAGGCGACACCGTGACGCTCACGGCGTCACCCGAATCTGGCTCGCGCTTTGCTGGCTGGAGCGGTGCGTGCTCGGCCTCCTCTGGCGACTGCACCGTGACAATGGACGCGGCGCGGTCGGTCGTGGCGCAATTCGTCTCCGTCAAGCAACTAACCGTCAATAAGGACGGAAATGGCAGGGGCGCGGTTGTCGGCGCGGCCGGCGGCATCAATGACACCGACCTAGGCTGCGGGCTGACCTGTTCGGCCCAGAAACAGAAGACCTTCGACAAGGACACGGTAATCGCCCTCACCGCGACGCCGGGCTCGTCTGGAACGGACCTGTCGCGCTTCGCTGGCTGGAAGACCGTCGCCGGAGCCAGCTTTGATGGCTGCGCGCTCGGCGAAAACCCAGACACTTCAGCAACTTGCACCGTCACTCTCAGCGCGGCACGCTCGGTCGTAGCGAAGTTCATCGCCACGCGCACGCTCAGCGTCGATAAGACCGGAAGCGGCAAGGGAACCGTTGCCGGCGCCGTCGATAGTTCGGCCGATGCAGCACTCGACTGTGCAATTTCTTGCACAGAGCAGAAGCAGAAGAATTACGACCTTGACACGCTCGTCGCGCTCACCGCTACGCCAGGCAGCTCCGGCGCTGACCAGTCGCGCTTTGAAGGCTGGAAAAGCAGCGACGGCAGCGCGTTCACGGATTGCTCGCAAGGATCGAGCGGCACAGGATCGATTTGCACCGTGACGCTGAGCGTCGCGCGCTCGCTCGTAGCAAAATTTATCGCCACGCGCACGCTCAGCGTCGATAAATACGGCGGCGCAACCAGCGACGGAAAAGGCTCGGTGTCAGCGACTATCGGCCTAACGGGCGATGCCGACCTCGATTGCGCCGTCTCCTGCACGGTTCAAAAGCAGAAGTCCTTTGACATTAATACAACCGTCAAGCTGACCGCGGCTCCCGGCACGAGCGACGCCGACCTCTCAGAGTTCCAAGGCTGGACCAGCAGCGCCGGCGGCGCTGCGTACTCGGGCTGTTCTGAGGGCAGATCAGGCGCCGGCGCCGACTGCACCGTGACGCTCAGCGAGGCCCGCACGCTGGTGGCACAGTTCAAGGCCATTCGTCGCCTGAACGTAAGCAAGAGCGGAAGCGGAGCTGGCGGGATCTCCGGAAAGGTCGGCGGCTCGGCCGACGCCGACGCCGACCTGAGCTGCGGCGTCGCGTGCGTGGCCAGCCGGGAGAAGACGTTCGACCGTGGAACCGGTGTCGAAGTCCAGGCATCACCCGATACCGGCTCGACATTTGCGGGCTGGAAGAACGCCGATGGCTCGACATTCACCGGCTGCTCGGAGGGGGTTAGCGGCATGTCGGCTACTTGCACGGTGACGCTCTCGGAAGCTCGCGTGCTGCGGGCCCGCTTCAACTCAGCGGTCATTGTTACGAAGAACCTGGAGGTTGACAAGGCCGGCAATGGCGGCGGCGAGGTCGTCGGAAGGGTCGACGGCTCGGCCGACACTGACTTGACCTGCGCGAGCAACTGCACGGTTAAGAAGACCAAGGACCTTGACGAGAGCTCCACCGTTGTTCTCACCGCATCCCCGGTTACCTCAGGCGACAATCGTTCGCGCTTTGCCGGCTGGAAGCAGGCTGATGGAACCACTGCCGCCAGTGAATGCGGTCCAGACCCTTCGACGTCGGCTGAGTGCACGCTCTCGATGGCCGCTTCGCGTTCGGTTATCGCCCGCTTCATCCTCGTCAAGAAGCTGACCGTCGACAAGATGGTCAACGGCTCGCTTTCGGGGGCCGCTGGTCTTGTCAGTTCGGATGTCGGCGCCATCAGCTGTAACTACACGGGCACGCCCTGCACGTCGGCCGATCAGGATTTCGACTTTCCCGGCGCGGGCACGGCGGTCACTCTCAGCGCGGAGTCGGCCGATGACGACCGCTATCGCTTCGACCGCTGGGCCGGCTGCGGCTCCAACCCGACAGCGAGCCAGTGCACGGTCACGATGGACCAGGCCCGGGATGTCACGGCGCAGTTCGTCGAGCTTCGTCGCCTCTCGGTGGCCAAGACGCTGAACGGAAGTGGCAGCGGCTCTGACGCAGGGCGCGGCGGGTCGGTCGTCTCCGACGGCAGCTCACCGGCGATCGACTGCACGGCAGGCGCGAACTGCCAGAGTGCTTTCAGCCGTTTTGACTTCAGCGGTGGTGATGGGACGGGGGTGACGCTTGCGGCGTCGGTCCCGGAGCCGGACAGCTTCCGGTTTGACGGTTGGGCCGGAGCCTGTTCTGGGAGCGCTTCGACCTGCAGCGTGTCGATGGACCAGGTCCGTTCGGTTACCGCGAAGTTCGTCAAGGTGCGCAAGCTGACCGTCACCAAGCAGGTCAACGGCACGACCAACGGCGGTGGCGGGGTAATTACCGCCGATACGGGCGGCAATGACCAGCCCGGCCGAATCGACTGTGGTTTCGCCGGCACGCCTTGCGCCAGCTCGAGCGACCGGTTTGATTTCATGACTTCGGGAACGCAGGTGACGCTTTCAGCTCAGGCAGCAGACCTCGAGCTATACCGCTTCGATGGCTGGACTGGCTGCGCCTCGAACCCGACCGCCAGCCAGTGCGAGGTCACGATGGATCAAGCCCGCGAGGTGACTGCCAACTTCGTCCCGATCCGGCGCCTGACCGTCAGGAAGCGGGTCAATGATGCGCTCTCCGGGGCGGGCGGAACCGTTTCCTCGAACGTGGGCGGAATCTCCTGCGACAGCTCCGGAGGCACGCCGTGCTCGTCGGAAAGCAAGCTCTACGACCTCGGCGATACCGCGACCCCGGTCACGCTTTCCGCAACCCCGGCCGGCTCCGAGGAGTACCGCTTCGACGGCTGGAAGGACGACGCTGGTGCCACCTTCCCCGACTGCTCAGGGACTGGCGACTGCACGGTGAGAATGAGCCAGGCGCGTTCTGTCAACGCCCGCTTCGTCCCTCTGCGCAAGCTCACCGTCACGAAGAAGGTCCGATCATCGGTTGACGGTTCTGGCGGAACGGTCTCCTCCAATGTCGGCTCGATCGATTGCGGCTACGCCGGCACGCCGTGCACCGGCACCAGCCACCTCTTTGACCTCGGCAACTCACCGACCGAAGTAACCCTCAGCGCCACTCCTGCCGACGAAGACCGCTTCCGATTCGACGGCTGGGAGGGTTGTGATGCGACACCTTCGGCGACCACCTGTCGGGTGGCGATGGACAGGGTTCAGTCGGTAACCGCAAGCTTCTTCCCGGTCCGTAAGCTGACGGTCCGAAAGAAGGTTCGTGATGCCCTCGATGGCCGCGGCGGGACGGTCAGGTCGAACATCGGCGGTATTGACTGCGACTCTTCGGGTTCAGGCTGCGAGTCATCCAGCCGCCGTTACGACCTCGGCGCAACGCCAACCGACGTGACGCTCTCCGCGAGCGTCTCCGACGATGATCTGTACCGCTTTGCTGGCTGGAAAACCACTGCCGGAGCTTCCTTCCCAGGCTGCTCGGACAGCGAAACTTGCACGCTAGCTATGGGCGACGCTCAAGAGATCGACGCGAGCTACATCCCCGTTCGCCGGCTCACCGTCGATAAGACCGGCCGCGGCGTCGGTGCAGTGGCCGGGAAGGTGGGAGGGACCCCTGTTGACGAGATCGACTGTGGCAACTCCTGCGCGGATCCGAGGTGGAACCGGTTCGACCAAGACACTGAGGTAAGCCTCACGGCGACACCAAACGCATCTGTAGGCAGCGACCGATCCCGCTTTGCCGGCTGGAAGACAACCGTTGGAGCCTCGTACGCTGGGTGTGAGGAAGGGTCCTCCGGAAGGTCGCTCGACTGCACGGTGGCAATGAGTGAGGCTCGTTCGCTCGTTGCCGATTTCAAGAAAATTAAACCGCTAACTGGTTCAATTAACGGCGAAGGGTCAATCGTCGCCGGCGCAGCTAACTGGGAAGAGGAGCGGGTGCGCTGTGGAACCGGGGTCAGTTCGCCAAGCTGCCGGGTCGAGTACGACCTTGACAGCGAGGTCACCCTGACGGCCGCGGCCAAGTCGAGCGGGCCTGACCGAACGCGGTTCCGTGGCTGGTCCGGCGCCTGTACCAACCTGACCGGGAGCTGCACGGTAACTCTGAACGACACACGGGACGTAGCGGCGAACTTCAGCATCATCCAGCCGCTCACCGTGGAGATCGAGCGCGTCGGTGGCGGCGCTGGCGCGGTCACGACCGCCCAACGCAACTGGGACAACGAGAAGGTCGACTGTGGTGATGGAGTTGGTTCACCGGACTGCGAGGTCGATTACGACGACGGCGAAGTCGTGACCCTTACCGCGAACCCCGAGCCGGAATCGACCTTCGAGGGCTGGACAGATGTCTCGACTTCGGGAGCATCCAAGACCGTGGTGGCCCGTAGCTCCGCTTTGGCTGCTCCCGCCGGCTGCGATACGACCGGCCCGTGCACGGTCACCCTCTCGCAGGCCCGCTACGTGCGCGCCACCTTCTCGCGGACTAGCCAAGCCCCCAGTCCCGTCGACCCAGAGCCGGAGCCTCCTGCTCAGCCGGGGCCTCCTGCTCAGCCAGCGGCGGGCTCGTCGACGACTCTCTCGCTGAAGGTTGCGGTCAATCGCAGCCGGCTCAGGGGTCGGAAGAGCGCCGTTCAGACCCTTACGGTGACCAACACGGGGCCGAGGACAGCTGAGGGCACGCGGTTGTGGTCTTGGGTCTGTCGTCGCATGGTGGTCGTCAAGTCCCAGGGGGCGGTCCTTTCGCGCAACACGGCTACCGCAGCGGGGCCGACCTCGACTGCCAAGCTCGCGTGGCGGCTTGGCCGGCTGGCGCCAAGCGCTAGCACCAATGTCAAGTTCCGCGTAGCGGCGATCCGCGGCGCCCGATCTGGACCAACAAAGTGCTTGGCAGCGACCTTCGCCTCGAACGCCCCGCGGGTCAATCGCTCAGTTAGGTTCTTCCTATTCCCGTCTGCCCGCAAGCGTCCCTTCCAGCCGACCGGATGAGGAAGTTCACGCTGGCAATCCTGCTGGCGTCGTCGCTCGTTCTTGCGGCAGACGCGGGTCCCGCGGTGGCGGCGCCGCCCGGGGCCTCCCGCATAGCTGAGCTCGTGTTTAGCCAGACTCTGATCTACGAGCAGCCTGAGGGGCGCGTTGAGCGAGCGATGTCTCCGGAAACCGGCTACGGGCCGCGTGTTGCGCTGCGGGTACTTTCGGTGCGTAACGACGCCGCCGGGCGCCGCTGGTACCGGGTGCTCCTGCCTACTCGCCCAAACGGTTCGACCGGCTGGGTGAGAGCAGACCGCGTCCACACTCGCTGGACCCGTTACAGAATCCAGATCAGCACTTACAACCGGCGACTGCAGCTCCTATACAACAACCGCGTAGTGCTGAGCACCGGCGTCGTTGTTGGTAAACGGTCGACCCCGACGCCAGCCGGCCAGTTCGCGGTCTATGCGAACTACCGGGCGCCTGGAACCCCGCTTGCGCCGCGCGTGATGGAGCTCACCGCACACTCGAACGTCCTGCACGAGTACGCCGGTGGCCCGGGCCGCGTGGCGATCCACGGCAGGGCTGGTCCACTCTGGGCCCCGGTCGGCACCGCCCTCTCAAACGGCTGCATCCGGGTCCCTTCGAGGGCGCTGAACCGAATTGGCAAAATGGTGCCGCTCGGCACGCCGGTGGAGATCACTCGCCACTCGCTCAGCTGGCTAAATCGTCGCTAGCACCTGTCGAGCCTCGATCGAAGCAGCCGCCGGCTGATCAGCCGGCCTGTGCTTGCGGCGCTAACTAACGCCTGCGTTTGATCGTGAGCTTGGAGCTCTTGGTTACCGTTGCCCCGGTCGAGTGACGAAAGACCGTAGTGACAGTCAGCTTAAGAGCTTGCCGACGCAAATAGCTACGGCCCTTAGCGCCCAGGTTGCATTTCAGTGTATAAGAGCCTGCAGCCGTGGCGCTCTTAGCAGCCTTACACCAGGTTCTCTTGCGGCTGCCCGAGCCGCTCGTTGCCACCTGAGTTATTCTGCCGCCCGCATTAACTGTGGCCCGCGAGCTCAGATAAGCACCAGTTTGGCTAAGCGAAGCTCTAAGACCCCCAACAGCAAGCGTTGGTGTTGGCGCCGGTGTTGGCGCCGGTGTTGGTGTTGGTGTTGGTGTTGGTGTGACCGCGTTTGATGCGGTGGACGAGCCGGAGGAGCCGCCAGTGTTAGTGGCGGTGGCAGTAAACGTGTAGGAAGTGCCGTTAACTAGGCCACTAACTAGGCATGAGCCTGCAGCCCCCGTGACAGTACAGGTCCGTCCACCAGGGCTGGCAGTAACCGTGTAAGACGCCGGCG